>ERZ1694708.144-NODE-144-length-43579-cov-14.748162_pt1 | contig 43579 bp, 36 predicted proteins | sample MGYA00581714_ERZ1694708 | MGnify/ENA primary metagenome ERZ1694708 (study PRJEB42213, sample SAMN07424259) | human gut metagenome | biome: ENVO:00009003; feature: ENVO:2100002; material: ENVO:00002003 | host: Homo sapiens | place: USA | collected 2014 ...
TTATAGATGGATATGATGCAGAAAAAGAAAAGTATAGATATACTACTATTATTGCAGATAAAATAACTTTAAAAGTTCAAAAAATGTATAAATTTATTGGAAATTTTCCAGTAGCCGGATTGTTAGAAGATGGATATATAGATAATGGAATTCCTATTTGGTTAACATGGTATAAATTAGATGATTATGAAATTGAAAATTATATAAAGTTTGGAACTAATAGAAATAAAAAATTAATTAAAGAAAATTTTAAAAACGAAGAAGAGGAGGACAGGATAGTAGAATTTGGACATGGCTTTTTTCAAAATGATGTGACTATGCATACTGCTACAAAGTACATTTATTTGTTAAATATATTTGAAAATAATGAACAAGCAACAAATAAATTAATAGAGTATAATAAAAATATTATAGAAGATAAAGAAAGAGCTCCGCTATTTTGGATAGCATTAGCAAATGTTCAATGGGACTATGGAAGATTGTTAAAAAATGTAAAAGAGAAGGCAATCCAATGCATAGAAAGTGGAGATAAAATAGAAAAATGGAAAAAAGAGTTGGAAAAGGTAAAAAAGAAATTAAATTCTAAGCAACCAGCCAAAAAGAAAATTGAAAAAATTATTAAGCTAAAAACGCCTAATTGGAAAAAAGGAGATATATTATTATATCAAATCAGAAATAAAGAATTAAAAGAACATAAGTGGTATAATAAATATGTTTTATTACAAGTTATCGGAATGAAAAAAACAGAAATTTCTTATTTGCTACCAGATGAATTTTATGATGAAGAGGAGATAATAGTTTTATATAATTGGATAGGTAATCACCAAATTGACTTGAATAAGATAAGTGAATTAAAAACAATATTTTTTAAGGATGAAGAAAAAATTTATGGAAGGGAGTTAAAATTTTTTGGTTTATATCATTTATCAGAAGAGGAACTAAAAAAAGTAAGTATAAAAGTTATAAAAAATGATATGAACAATTTAAATACTAAAGAACTTAAGCTGATGTATCCTTTTATGTATATATACCATTTGGATGATTTTGAGTTTGCAATAATAGAAGCACTAGAACGAGAAGAAAAACGAGGAAATCTAGTTAAAGATTTATAGCTAAAATAAATAGTGTAAAAAGCCAACTGCTTAGCAGTTGGCTTTTGAAAGGAGTGCGTCATTATGAAAAATTACATAATAGTCTAACACACATATCTAAAATACCATCAAAATAAATATTTGTAAATATTTACTTATTATTGTCAACATTTTTACCGAATCTTTTAATCTTTTGAGTAGTAGTTTTTTCAAATTCCTCATCTTTAATAATAAAAGATTTAATATGTTTATAATTTGGTAATTTTTTATTAACACTAGAAACGATATCTTTAATAACAGCAAAGATTTCTTCTTTTTGAGGAATAGAAACCTTTAAATATTCTTTTATTGCATCAATATTTGGAAATATTTGTGCATTAACATATACATCATCATTTTTATCATCAGAAAGTCCAGTTACTAAAGATTCAGAGATTAACGGATTTTCGTTTAAATAATGTTCAATTTCTTCAGGATAAATATTTTTTCCGTTTTGTGTAACTATTACAGTTTTTAATCTTCCAGTAATATATAGCCAGCCATCATCATCAACTCTACCTAAATCACCAGTATGAAACCAGCCATCTTTTAATACTTTAGCTGTTCCATCTTCGTCTTTATAATAACCAAGCATTACATTAGGTCCTTTTACAAGTATTTCCCCAACACCAGAATTATCTGGTTTATCAATTTTATATGAAACATTTGGAATAGGCAAGCCTACAGCATCTGGATTAATATAAAAATCATTATTTCCAGCAACTAGAGGGGAACATTCTGTAAGTCCATAGCCTTGTATAGATTTAATATTTAAATTTTTATAAGAAGTTATAATATCTGGACTTAAGGGTGCTGCACCAACTATAAATGCTCTTAATCTACCACCAAGAGAATTTTTTACTTTTGTTTTAACTATCTTTTTAATAACTGAAGGTAAGTTAGCAATTATATTGCCTTCAATATTAGCATATTTTTCTGGTAAAGATTTTCTAACTGTAGCTTCTATTTTTTTATACATTTTTTCTAAAAGTAAAGGAACACATAAAATAACTGTAGGTTTAAATTCAAGAATATTTTTTGTAATATGACGAAGTCCTTCACAATAACTAATACATCCACCACTATAAATTACAAGTAAAAATCCTAAAGTACATTCATAGGTATGATGTAAAGGTAAGATTGAAAGAACTTGATCACTTCTTTTTACTTTTACAATACCAAAAGTTGACATTATATTAGATACAATATTTTTATGTGACAGGCAAACACCTTTTGCATTGCCAGTAGTTCCAGATGTAAAAATAAGGATTTTCATTGCATCAGGATCTATTTTTATATTATCAAAATCTTTGTTTCCTTCTTCTAATTGGTTATAACCTGCATCTAAAAGTAAAGAATAAGACATATAAGTATTTGTATCTTTTTTAGAATTAAAATTGATAAACAAAGTGTTTTTATTAGTTATTTCAGCTTTCTTTGAAATTAATTCAGTAATATATTTATCATCACCAAGTATTGCTTTAGAAGAAGATACATTTAAGAAGTTTATTATATCTTCAGATTTCAATTCTTTATCAATAGGCACAACAATTCCGACGATTGTAGCAGCTAAATATGATACTGCCCAATTATAGCTGTTTTTACCAGTAACAGCTATATATTCATCTTTTAAACCAAGATTAATTAAAGCTGTTCCTAAAGCCATAACATCTTTCCTAAACTTTTCATATGTTACTTTATAAATATTTCCAATTTTATCTTTTAATTTAAAAGCGGCTCTTCTTGTATATCTAGTAGCAGATTTATATAGTAAATCTTTTAAATCTGTGATTTCGAGAGCTTTATGATATTTTTTATTTAACTTTTCAGCTAAACTCTTTTTTTCCATATATATCACATTCCTTCCTTACTTTTTGTATATGGCACAATTTTTTTTAAAATTATCTACAATTTATAAATGTAATGATATTACATTTAAACAAAATAAGCAAGATATAACAACCAGCTAGTCGGTTACATAAAGATAAATAATTCTACATTTTTCTACACATATAATATTTATTAATAATAAAATTAAGAAAATATTAAAAAATTATACAAATTCATAAAATTATATGATAGAATAAGTTTGCTAAAATAATTGCCAAAAAAACAGGCATATCAATTAAATAAGCAAGGAGAGTGTATAAAGTTGGAAAGTAATAAATCCTACAAGAGAGTACTACTAAAATTAAGCGGAGAAGTACTTGCAGGTGAAAAGAAAACAGGGATAGATGCAAAAGTAGTAGGAAATTTATGTGATGCAATAAAGAAGGTTTCCGAATTAGGAATACAAGTAGCAGTTGTAGTTGGTGGAGGAAACTTCTGGAGAGGAAGATATGGTCACGAAATGGAAAGAACTACAGCTGATTATATGGGAATGTTAGCAACTGCAATGAATGGTTTAGCGCTTCAAGATGCTTTAGAAGCAAGAGGTGTGTATACAAGAGTGCAAACAGCAATAGAAATGAGAGAAATTGCAGAACCATATATAAAAAGAAAAGCAATTAAGCATTTAGAAAGAGGAAGAATTGTAATATTTGCATGTGGTACAGGCAATCCATATTTTACAACAGATACAGCAGCAGCTTTAAGAGCAGCAGAAATAGATGCAGATGTAATATTACTTGGAAAATCAATAGATGCTGTGTATTCTGCAGACCCAGAAATAGATAAAAATGCGGTAAAATATGACGAAATTACATATTTAGATATTTTAAATAAAGATTTAAAAGTAATGGACTCTACAGCAACATCTTTATGTAGGGATAATAATATACCTTTAGTAGTTTTTGGAATAGATGATCCAAACAATATTGTAAAAGCTGCAAAAGGAGAAAAAATAGGAACAATAGTAAAATAATAAATAAATTTAAAGATTAAACTTTTAAGACGACATTTAAAGGAAAATTAACATAAAATTTGAACTTTAAGCTCCGTCTCTAAAGTTCGAATTTCAAAAAAGGAGAGGTTAAAATGGATTATAGTAAAATAGAAGAAAAAATGGGTAAAACAATAAGTGTATATAGAGAAAATTTATCAGAAATAAGAGCTGGAAGAGCAAACCCAGCAGTTTTAAATAAAATAAAAATAGACTATTATGGTACACCAACACCAATAAATCAAATAGCAGGAGTTTCTGTACCAGAAGCAAGATTAATTGTAATTCAACCATGGGATGCTAGTGCATTAAAAGAAATTGAAAAAGCAATATTAACATCAGATTTAGGAATAAATCCAAATAATGATGGAAAATTAATAAGATTAAATTTCCCAGAATTGAACGAAGAAAGAAGAAAAGAATTAGTAAAAGAAGTTAAGAAAATGGGAGAAGATGCAAAAGTTGCAATTCGTTCTATAAGAAGAGATGGAATAGATGAATTTAAAGCTATGCAAAAAAATTCTGAAATAACAGAAGATGAACTAAAAATGGCAGAAGATAATATTCAAAAAATAACAGATAAAAACATAGATGAAATAGATAAATTAACAGATGGAAAAGAAAAAGAAATAATGACAGTTTAAAAGGAGTTTAATATGAATTTTGAAAAAGAAAATTTTCCAAAACATATTGCAATAATTATGGATGGAAATAGGAGATGGGCAAAACAAAGAGATCTTCCAGCAAAGCTAGGCCATAAGGAAGGTGCCAAAACACTAGAAAAAATAGTTAGATATGCTAATAAAATAGGATTAGGATATATTACAGTTTATGCTTTTTCAACAGAAAATTGGAAAAGAACAGAAGAGGAAGTAAGTGCTCTTATGATACTTCTTCAAAATTATTTAGACGACTATAGTAAAAGGGCAGATACAGAAAATATAAAAGTAAAAGTATTAGGGGATATATCAGTTCTTTCAGATGGTATGCAAAAAAGTATAAGAAAATGTGAAGAGAGAACAAAAGATAATACAGGAGTAACATTTAATATTGCATTAAACTATGGTGGCAGAAATGAAATTGTATCAGCAGTAAAAAATATTGCCGAATCAGTAAAAAATGGTAAATTAAATGTAGAAGATATTACAGAAGAAATTATTTCAGATAATTTATATACTAAAGGAGAGCCTGATCCAGATTTAGTAATTAGAACAAGTGGTGAATTACGTACAAGTAATTTCTTACCTTGGCAAATTGTCTATTCAGAATTTCTATTTTTAGATAAGCTATGGCCAGATTTTACAGAAGAAGATATTGATAATGCAATTTTAGAATTTCAAAAGAGAAATAGAAAATTTGGAGGAAAATAATGAGTATAAAAAGAGTGATTTCAGGGTTAATAGGTTTCCCGATAGTAGCATTAGTACTTATTTTTGGTAATCAAATAATAATAGATGTAGCATTTGCTGTTATAGCAGCTATGAGTTTTCATGAATATTCGCATGCATTTAAAGTTAGTAATAAGGCGAATCCATTAACATGGCTTGGATATTTAGCATGTGCGACAATAGCTTTTATACATGCCTTTCCTAAAGAATATTTAATATTAATAATAGGAGCAACTGCTCCTATTGCAATATTATTAAGTTTTGCACAAATTTTAATAACAAAAATGAAAACAACAATAATGGATGCAGCAGTAACTTTATTTGGAATATGTTATATAGTAATTTTCTTAATGTTTATGCCAATAATTAGATCAAATGAAAATGGAGTATTTTTAATATGGTATGCAATATTTGCATCATGGGGAACAGACATTTTCGCATATGTTTTTGGAAAACTAATAGGAAAGCATAAATTTAGTAAAATTAGCCCTAATAAAACAATAGAAGGTTGTATAGGGGGTACAATAGGAGCAGTTGCACTAATTTTAATTTATACCATAGTACTTAATAATGTATGTGGAATGAACATTAATTATTTATTAATTGGAGCAATAGGATTAATATTAAGTATACTAAGTCAAATGGGCGACTTTGCAGCATCATCAATAAAAAGATTTACAGGAATTAAAGATTACAGTAATTTGATACCAGGGCATGGAGGAATGTTAGACAGAATAGATAGTATAATATTCATAGCACCATTTGCATATTTTTTATTAGTATTAATTTAAACTAGGAGGTTTCTTTTTGATAAGTTTTTTAATAAATGCTATAAAAATAATTTTCTTATTGGGATTTTTAATATTAATTCATGAAGCCGGTCATTTCTTTATAGCAAAATTATTTAAAGTAAAAGTACATGAATTTGCAATAGGATTTGGACCAAAGATTTGGACAAAACAAGGAAAAGAAACAAAATATGAATTAAGATTAATCCCATTGGGAGGATTTGTTAGGCTAGAAGGGGAAGATACTAAATCAGAAGATGAACGTGCTTTTAATAATGCTAGTATACCGAAAAGAATGGCTATTGTTGCCGCAGGTGCAATAGTAAATATTGTTTTCGGTATATTAGTATATTTTATAATAATGGCATCAATTGGAAATAATGTATCTACAGTTGTAGATTCAACAATTCCTGATTTTGCGGCAGAACAAGCAGGTATATATGCAGGAGATAAAATAGATGAAATTAATGATGAAAAAATAAAAACAAAAACAGATATAGATAATATACTTCAAAATTCAAATGGAGAAGAATTAACAATACAAATAGAGAGAAATAATGAGGAAAAAGAAATAAAATTAATTCCAACAGAAAAAGAAACTAAAAGTACAGGAATATATGTGTCAAGTAGTAATAGTGGCGAAAGTGCAACACAAGTAGTGCAAATAGATGAAGGAAGTGCAGCAGCTAAGGCAGGAATCGAAACAAATGATGTAATTACAAAATTTAATGGTGTTGATGTAAGGGAAAGTGCAGATAAATTAATAGAAGCAATACAAACATGTGAAAGCAATACAGCAGAAGTGGAGATTGAAAGGAACGGAGAGAAAATTACCCTAAACTTAGAATTGGATTTAATTCCAACATATTATCTAGGAATAAATTTTAAAATGGCAGAAAATAACTTTACTAATAATGTTTATTATGCATTTTTTAAGACAGGTGATTTTCTAGGGTCTATATTTGAAAATATAAAAATGTTATTTACAGGTAAGGTAGGAATAGATCAAATGATGGGACCTGTAGGAATATCTAGTGTAGTATCACAAACAACAGGATTTGTAGATTTCATATACATGCTTGCAATAATTTCTATTTCATTAGGAGTAACGAATTTATTGCCAATACCAGCATTAGATGGTGGAAAATTGTTAATATTGTTAATAGAGGCAATTAGAAGAAAGCCAATGAAAGAAGAACTAGAGATAGGGATTCAAATGGTAGGTTTTATAATTTTAATATCATTATCAATATTTATATCATATAAAGATATTTTAAGAATTTTTTAAAAAGAGGTACGAAAATGGATAAAAAAGAAGAAGTAAAATTAACAGTAAAACCAAAATATAATGTAATATTTAGTTTTTTATATAATCATGTAACAACATTATTAATTATAATTCTAATTTTAGCAGTATTAATTTTTGAAAACCAATTAATAGAATATGGTATAGCAATATTAGTTATATATGTTATATACCTAATAATAAATGTTATTTATAATAAAGTAAAATATAGAAATAGCTTTTATAAATTTTATAGTGATAAATTAGTATATAACAATAAAATTAAAGATGATAACGAAAAAGAAGTAAAATATACAGAAATGACACAGATAAAATATGGTCAAACATTTTTACAAACTGTTTTTAAATTAGGAACGATAATGATATATACAAACAATAAGAAAATAACACAAAGGATAATTTTTATAAATGGTGTTAAAGACGTAAAATTAGTGTATGAAAAAATACTAAAAGTAATTGGAGAAAAAACTACTGATAACAAATAGGAGATGCTAAATTGGAAAACTTAAAGAAAATAAAGGAAATATTTAGTGACTATAAAAATAATTCTCAAATGCAAGAGTGTTATATAAGTAAAATAGGGATAAACAAAAAAACTAATAAATTAAATATCGTTTTAACTACAGATAAATTCGTTCAAATAAAAGACATGTGGGATTTTGAGAAATATCTGATGGAGAGATTTCAAATAAAAGACATAGAAATGATATTTATTTACGAAGATGGAACTAAAATCCCCGATGTAAAAGATGAATGGAAGAATATAATATGTTATATGGCACATAAACATCCACTAATGAAACCTATTTTACTTATGAAAAGTACTATAGAAGTAGAAAATAGCAATATAAATGTAAAGATGCATATAAAAGGTGCGGATTTTTTACGAACTAGAAAGACAGATAAGCAAGTAGAAATAACAATAAAGAATTTGTTAGGAAAAGAATATAAAATTAACTTAGAAGAACAGATAAGTAAAGAAGAATTAGCAAGACAAGAAGAAAATAATAGGCTATTAGAAGAACAATTAATAAAAAACAGAATAGAAGAAATGAAAAAACATGAGGAAGAAAAAGCAAATGCTAAAATGCAAGAGCCACCAGATTATTATGTACCATTACCATCTGATGGCGATATTCCTCCAGAGGAATTAGGCGAAATGGCTCCACCGCAAGTTTTGGAAAATAACAATATAGATTATATTATTGGAAAACCATCTAAAGCTAAAGAAAATTACGTAAAGATAAAAGATATTAATGCAAATTCCGGAAAAGTAACAATAGAAGGAAGAATTACAGAATTAGACGCTAGAGATACAAAATCCGGCAAAAAGATGATTATATTAGATCTTTACGATGGTACAGGAATTATGACATGTAAATCTTTTTGTACAATGGAAGAGTCTACAACTATATTAGAAAAATTAGAAACAGTAAAAGCTATAAAAATAATAGGAAAAGCAGGCTTAGATACATTTGCTGGTGATGTTACAATAATTGCAAATTCTATTATAGAAACAAATGCAGATGTACCAGAATTGCCAGAAGAAGATAATAGTTCACCATTAATTTTAGGAAATTCATTAACAATAAATGAACCTTTGGTAAAAATAAAAGACTTAGGCGTTGATGATAAAAAAGTTTCTTTAGAAGGAGAAGTTATAAACACAGAAGATAGAGAATTAAAATCTGGAAGAGTTTTATATAGCTTTGACTTATATGATGGAACAAGCACTTTAACTTGTAAAGCATTTTTAGATAAGAAAAATGCTAAGAAAGTTATGGGAAGAGTAAAAAATGCAAAGGCAATAAAAATTGCAGGTACTGCACAAATGGATTCTTTTTCGCATGAGCAGACAGTTATGGCATATACTATTTTAGAGATAGAGCCACATAAAAAAGAAGTAAGAATGGATAACGCGGAAGAAAAAAGAGTAGAGCTTCATATGCATACAAAAATGAGTCAGATGGATGGAATGACAGCTGCTACAGATTTAATAAAAAGAGCAATGAAATGGGGAATGAAGTCTATTGCAATAACAGATCATGGTGTTGTACAAGCATTTCCAGAGGCACATAAATTATTAGGCTTTGATAATCATGATATAAAAATTATTTATGGTGTGGAAGCATATCTTGCACCAGATGCAGTATCACCAGTATCTTTTTCTAAAGGACAAAGTATAGATACAACTTATTGTGTATTAGATTTAGAAACAACCGGTTTTTCTTTTAGAACAGAAAAGATTACAGAAGTAGGAATAATGAAAGTAAAAAATGGAGAGGTAATAGACGAGTTTTCTTGTTTTGTAAATCCAGAAAAACCAATACCACAAAGAGTTGTAGAAGTTACAAATATAACAGATGAGATGGTAAAAGATGCAGAAACAATAGATAAAGTAATGCCTAAAATTTTAGAATTTGTTGGAGATTCTGTTTTAGTAGCTCATAATGCAGATTTTGATATAGGGTTCTTAAAATATAATGCAACTCAATTAGGCTTAAGTTTAGAAAATACTTATTTAGACACATTAAGATTAGCAAAAGATTTATTCCCAGATTATAAAAAATATAAATTGGGTAAGATTGCAGAAAATTTAGGAATAAAGGTAGAAGTAGCACATAGAGCATTAGATGATGTTGATACAACTGTAAAAGTATTAAATGTAATGCTTAATATGTTAAAAGAAAAAGGAGTAGAAACATTAGATGATATTACTAAAAAGATTGCAGGTGAGGCAGACTTTAAGAAATTACCAACATACCATGCAATAATTTTAGCAACAAATTATGTAGGTCTTAAGAATTTATATAAATTAGTTTCTATTTCTCATTTAGACTATTTTTATAAAAAGCCAAGAATTTTAAAATCAGTATATAAACAATATTCGGAAGGGTTAATATTAGGCAGTGCTTGTGAGGCGGGAGAATTATATCAAGCAATAGAAATGGGAAAAACTGATGAAGAAATAGAAGATATTGCAAAAGATTATGATTATTTAGAAATACAGCCATTAGGAAATAATGACTTCTTAATTAGAAATGGAACAGTAGCTGATGAAGAAGGTTTAAGAAATATAAATAGAAAGATTGTAGAAATTGGAGAAAGACTAAATAAATTAGTTGTTGCAACATGTGATGTCCATTTTATGGATCCATCTGATGAAATTTATAGAAGAATGTTACAAGCTGGTCAAGGATATGATGATGCAGACCAGCAAGCACCATTATATTTAAGAACTACAGAAGAAATGCTTAAAGAATTCGAATATTTAGGAACAGAAAAAGCATACGAAGTAGTTGTAACAAATACAAATAAAGTTGCAGATATGTGTGATTGGATTAGCCCTATATCACCAGAAAAATGTCCACCACATATACCAGGTTGTGAAACAACTATAAAAGAGATTGCATATTCAAAAGCACACGAATTATATGGAGATCCACTTCCAGCTATAGTTGAAGAAAGACTTGATAAAGAATTAACTTCAATTATAAAAAATGGTTTCTCAGTTATGTATATAATTGCACAAAAACTAGTGTGGAAATCAAATGAGGATGGATATATCGTTGGTTCAAGAGGATCTGTTGGTTCGTCATTTGTTGCGAATATGACAGGTATAACAGAAGTTAATTCTCTTCCGGCACATTATAGATGTCCAAATTGTAAGTATTCTGATTTTACAGATTACGGGTATGAGAATGGATTTGATTTACCAGATAAAGATTGTCCAAAATGCGGAACAAAACTTGTAAAAGATGGAATGGATATACCTTTCGAAACATTCTTAGGATTTAATGGGGATAAAGAGCCCGATATAGATTTAAACTTTTCAGGAGAGTATCAAGCAAAAGCACATAGATATACAGAGGTTATATTTGGAAAAGGTACAACGTTTAAGGCTGGAACAGTTGGTACAGTTGCAGATAAAACAGCATTTGGATATGTAAAAAAATATTATGAAGAAAGAAATATACCAGTAACCAATGCAGAGGTTGCAAGAATTTCACAAGGTTGTACAGGAATAAAAAGGACAACAGGCCAACACCCAGGTGGAATTATAGTTGTTCCAAAAGGTAGAGAAATATATGAATTTACACCAGTACAACATCCTGCAGATGACCCTAATTCTGATATCATAACAACACATTTTGATTATCACTCAATAGACCAAAACTTGTTAAAACTAGATATACTAGGACATGATGATCCTACAATGATAAGAATGTTATTTGATATTACAGGAATAGATCCAACCAAAGTTCCACTAGATGATAAAGAGACAATGTCAATCTTTAGTTCTACAAAAGCTTTAGGAGTTACACCGGAGCAAATACATTCACAAGTAGGAAGTTATGGAATACCAGAGTTTGGTACGAAGTTTGTAAGACGGAATGTTGGTAGATACAAAACCACAAAGATTTGATGAATTAATTCGTATTTCTGGTTTATCACATGGTACAGATGTATGGCTTGGCAATGCACAAAGTTTAATCGATGAAGGAACAGTTACATTGTCACAGGCAATATGTTGTCGTGATGATATAATGATATATTTAATCAAAAAAGGCTTGCCACCAAATGATTCATTTAAAATAATGGAGTCAGTTCGTAAAGGAAAGGTAGCAAAAGGTAAAGAACCAAAATGGGATCAATATAAAGAATTAATGAAGGAACATGATGTTCCGGAGTGGTATATAAAATCTTGCGAGAAGATAAAGTACATGTTCCCTAAAGCCCATGCTGCGGCCTATGTTACAAATGCATTTAGAATTGCATGGTTTAAAGTACATGAACCAAAAGCATATTATACTGCATATTTTACAATAAGGGCAGACGAATTTGATAGTGATATAATGTGTCATGGTAAAGAAAAAGTAATAAATAAAATGAAAGAAATAGATTTAGCAGGAAATAGTGCAACTACTAAAGATAAAAATATGTATGCTATACTAGAATTAGTATTAGAAATGTATGAAAGAGGAATTAACTTCTTACCAATGGACTTATACAAATCTCATAGTACAAAGTTTATTGCAGAAGAGGATGGAATAAGACCACCATTAAATAGTATTCCAGGTCTTGGAACTGTCGCAGCAGAAAGCATAGTAAAAGCAAGAGAAGAAGAGCCATTTATGTGTATAGATGATATAAGAATGAGAGCAAAAGCTGGAAGCTCAGTAATAGAACTTTTAAGAAATGCGGGTTGTCTAAAAGGAATGACAGAAAGTAATCAAATGAGCTTGTTTGCTTAAATAGAAAAATAATAAAGGTGGAAATAAATATAAAAATAAATAACTTAAAAGTAAATTATAATTTAGATTAAAAGATACAGGAGAGAGTGATGTTAGACTATAAATTAATATTAGAAGCAATATTTACACCAAAAAATATTATAATATATTTAATTATTATAAATTTACTAGCTTTTGCAGCTATGTGGTGGGATAAAAGAAGAGCACAAAAAGGTGAATGGAGAATAAGTGAAGCAGGCCTATTTACTTTAGTTCTACTAGGAGGTGGAATTGGAGGAATAGTTGGAATGTACACTTTTAGACATAAAACTAAAAAATTGAAATTTACGATAGGATTTCCTACAATTTTAATAACAGAAATTGTTTTGGCAATATATTTTTTTGTTATTAAATAATAATCCTTGATTTTTTGTAAATAATATGATATAAGTATATAAATTTAATAAGTGTGATGAAAAAGAAAAAGTATTTATAAAGCTAAAAGAGAGTTAGTGGTTGGTGTAAACTAATAGCAAAAAAATATGGGGAACTTTGGAGCACGATTATAACGAAGAGGATAATTAAATTTATCAATTAGGGTGGAACCGCGGAATATAACTTTCGTCCCTAGCTAATATGCTAGGTGCGGAAGTTTTTTAGATTTAAATAAAACCTTCTGGTACTTAGCAAATAAAGTATTAGGAGGTTTTTATTATGGTAGATTCAATGGAAAAAATCGTAGCATTATGCAAATCAAGAGGATATGTATATCCTGGTTCAGAAATTTATGGAGGACTTGCAAACACTTGGGATTATGGTCCTTTAGGAAATGAATTAAAAAATAATATTAAAGCTGCTTGGAGAAAGAAATTTATTCAAGAACAACCAAATATTGTAGGATTAGATGCAGCAATATTAATGAATCCAGAAACATGGGTTGCTTCAGGTCATGTTGGAGGGTTCTCAGATCCATTAATTGATTGTAAAGAGTGTAAAACAAGACACAGAGCAGATAAATTAATAGAAGAATGGGCTCATGACCAAGGAAAAGATATGATCGCAGATGGTATGACAGATGAACAATTAATAAACTTTATTAATGAAAATAAGATACCTTGCCCTAATTGTGGTAAAACAAATTTTACAGATATACGTAAATTTAATTTAATGTTTAAAACATTCCAAGGTGTTACAGAGGATAAAACAGCAGAAATATATTTAAGACCAGAAACAGCACAAGGTATATTTGTAGATTTTAAAAATGTTTTAAGAACATCTAGAAAGAAAATGCCAATGGGTATTGCACAAATAGGAAAAGCTTTTAGAAACGAAATAACTCCAGGAAACTTTATATTCAGAACAAGAGAATTCGAGCAAATGGAATTAGAATTTTTCTGCAAACCAGGAACAGATTTAGAATGGCATAAATATTGGAAAGACTATTGCGAAAACTGGCTATTAACTCTAGGAATGAAGAAAGAAAATATACGTTTAAGAGATCATTCAAAAGAAGAATTGGTATTCTATAGTAAAGCAACAACAGATATAGAATTTGCATTCCCATTTGGATGGGGAGAATTATGGGGAATTGCAGATAGAACAGATTATGACCTAACACAACATATGAACCATTCAAACCAAGATATGTCATATTTAGATCAAGAAACAGGAGAAAAATATGTACCATATGTTATAGAGCCATCACTAGGAGCAGATAGAGTGTTACTTGCTTTCTTATGCAATGCATACGAGGAAGAAGAAATTGCAGAAGGAGATGTAAGAACAGTATTACATTTACATCCAGCTTTAGCACCATATAAAGTAGCAGTTCTTCCATTATCTAAAAAATTATCTGAAAAAGCAACAGAAGTATATACAAAGCTATCAAAGAAGTTTATGTGTGATTATGATGAAGCTGGAAGTATAGGAAAGAGATATAGAAGAGAAGATGAAATAGGAACACCATATTGTGTAACAATAGATTTTGATACATTAGAAGATAATTGTGTAACTATAAGAGATAGAGATTCAATGGAGCAAGCAAGAGTAAGTATTGATGAACTAGAAAATTGGATTGCAGAAAAAGTAGAATTTTAATTATAACTAATGCAATTAAAGTTTTATATAGTATGATAATTATAAAGACATTCATTAAAACGAAATTAGTTTTGTGAATGTCTTTTACTTTTGTTTAACTTATGATAAGATTTCGTTATATGATACCAAAGAGGTGTATATAATGGAAACAAGTCTAATAGTAAGAAAAGAGAGTAAACTTGATAAGATAATAAAATTACTTAACAAAATCTTTTTAAAAGAAGCATATTATTTAGAAGAACAGATTGATGAATTATTTAAAACTAAAAGTGTGAATGTTTCTAGAATAGTAATACCTAAAGAGATAAATATGGACAAAAATATCTAATACAAAAATAGGAAAAAAGGGAACGTCTCCAAATCCCGAGGAATGTCGCTAAATTTCTTCAAAAAGGTTTACTAAAAGACATAAAGTGATATAATACTGATATAAAAATGCAGAAACTATAAAATTGTTGTATTAGCGCAATGAGAAAGATATTCGAAAGATAAAGGAGAGAAGATACATGGGTGAAGAAAATAAGAAATATGTATATTTATTTCAAGAAGGAAATGCAAAAATGAAAGATATCCTTGGTGGAAAAGGTGCAAATTTAGCAGAGATGACGAATTTAGGGCTACCAATTCCACAAGGTTTTACAATATCTACAGAATGTTGTAATAAATATTATGAAGATGGAGAAAAGATATCAGAAGATGTAATAAAACAAATAGATAGAGCTATTGCTAAATTAGAAGAAATGTCTGGAAAAAAACTAGGAGATGTTCAAAAACCATTATTAGTTTCTGTTCGTTCTGGTGCAAGAGTTTCTATGCCTGGAATGATGGATACAATATTAAATTTAGGAATTAATGATGAGACTGTTAAAATATTAGCTGCAAAAAATAGAAGATTTGCTTATGATAGTTATAGAAGATTTATACAAATGTATAGTGATGTGGTAAAAGGAATTCCTAACAGTGTTTATGAAAAAGCTATAGATACTAAAAAAATGCAAAGAGGTCTTGCTCAAGATATAGATATGGATGCAAATGACCTAGAAGATTTAGTAAAAGTATTTAAGGGAATATATTATGACCAAACTGGTTCAGCATTTCCACAAGATGTAAAGGCTTTACTATTAGAATGTATAGAAGCAGTATTTAAATCTTGGAACAATCCAAGAGCAATTAAATATAGAAGATTGAATGATATACCGGGAGATTGGGGAACAGCTGTAAATATACAGATGATGGTGTTTGGAAATATGGGAGACGACTGTGGTACAGGTGTAGCATTTTCTAGAAATCCATCAACAGGAGAGAATAAAATATATGGAGAATTTCTTATGAATGCACAAGGTGAAGATGTTGTGGCAGGAATAAGGACGCCTATGACAATAGATAAATTAGCAGAGATTAATCCAGATATATATAATGAGTTTGTAAGAAGTGCAAAAAAATTGGAAAAACATTATAAAGATATGCAAGACTTGGAATTTACAATAGAACATGGAAGTTTATATATTTTACAAACAAGAAATGGAAAAAGAACCGCACAAGCAGCTTTGCAAGTAGCAGTTGATCTAGTAAAAGAAGGATTAATAGATGAAAGAGAAGCTGTTTTAAGAGTAGAACCAAAGCAATTAGAACAATTATTACATCCTAATTTTGATAAAGAAAAATTAAAATATGCAAGATTAATAGCACAAGGATTAGCAGCATCACCAGGAGCTGCAACAGGAAAGGTTGTATTTAGTGCAGAAAAGGCAGTACAACTACATGAAGCAGGAGAAAAAGAATTAATTTTAGTACGTTTAGAAACATCTGCAAATGATATTGATGGTATGAATGTGTGCAAAGGAATATTAACTGTAAGAGGCGGAATGACATCACATGCAGCAGTTGTTGCAAGAGGTATGGGAACTTGCTGTGTAGCAGGATGTTCTAGTATAGTTGTAAACGAAGAAGAAGGATATTTCGAATTACCAGATGGAGCAGAATATATGGAAGGTGATTATATATCTTTAGACGGTTCAACAGGAAATGTGTATGATGGAAAAATAGATACGGTACCTACAACTGTTTCTGGAAATTTTGCAGAACTTATGAATTGGGCAGATCAATATAGAAAATTAAAAGTTAGAGCAAATGCGGATACTCCAAGAGATGCAAAACAGGCTTATGAATTTGGAGCCGAAGGAATTGGTTTATGTAGGACAGAGCATATGTTTTTTGCTCCAGAAAGAGTAAAAGCAATAAGAGAAATGATTCTTTCAGAAACAGTAGAACAAAGAAAGGTTGCATTAGCTAAATTATTACCTATGCAAAGAACAGATTTTGAAGAATTATATAAAGCAATGAATGGATATACAGTAACAATTAGATTATTAGACCCACCACTACATGAATTTTTACCTAAGACGGATAAGGATATATATGATTTAGCAAAAGAGATGAACATAAAAGAAGAAAAAATAAGGGAAACTATCCAAAAATTACATGAATTTAATCCAATGATGGGACATAGAGGTTGTAGATTAGATGTAACATTCCCAGAGATTGCACAAATGCAAACAAGAGCAATTATAGAAGCTGCAATAAATGTTAATAAAGAAGGAATGAATGTCATTCCAGAAATAATGATTCCTTTAGTTGGGGAATATAAAGAAATGAAGTATGTAAAATCAATAGTTACAGAAACTGCAGATAAAATTTTGGAAGAAGCAAATGTAGAAATGAGGTATCATGTAGGTACAATGATAGAGATTCCAAGAGCAGTATTAACTGCTGATGAAATAGCGAAAGAAGCAGAATTTTTCTCGTTTGGAACAAATGATTTAACACAAATGACTTTTGGATTTAGTAGGGATGATGCAGGTAAATTCTTAAATGAATATTATTCTAAAAATATTTATGATTTTGATCCATTTGCTACAATAGATAAAAAAGGTGTAGGTAAATTAATGAAAATAGCAGTAGAATTAGGAAGAAAGACGAGACCAGACTTAAAAATTGGAATTTGTGGTGAACATGGGGGAAACCCAGCATCTGTAGAATTCTGTAATGCACTTGGTTTAAATTATGTATCTTGCTCACCATATAGAGTGCCAATTGCAAAACTTGCAGCAGCACAAGCAGCAATAAATGAAGAAAGAATATAATAAAATGCAAATAGAAAATAAAAGAAAAAGATGATTTATGAAATTTTTAAATATAGAAAGAAATTTGGATTTTAAATAGATATATTAAAAAAATATAAAACTATTAAATAGATTATTTAATAAAAAACACTTGATAAATGTATGAATCAAAAAATTTATCAAGTGTTTTTATTAAGCTAACAAGGGAATGTTACTTATATTTATACCGATTGTGAAGTAATTGTGTAAATATATTAAAATTATTGTTTTTATAAATTATTTAATTTTGTCCAATCCAGAATATTTTTTTAATTTTTCATAAACTAGATAATTAATTGTACCAGAAGGGAAGTTTCCATTTTTATCTTTAGTTCCAGCAGGTACACCTGTTAATAATTCGATACCTTCATCAATTGTAGAAATTGCATAGATATGGAATAAGTTATTCTTTACAGCGTCTACTACTTCATCATCTAAATGAAGATTTCTTACATTTTGAACAGGAATTATAACACTATGACTACCATCTAATCCCCTGTCTTTACATATTTGGAAAAATCCTTCGATTTTTTCATTAACACCGCCAATAGGTTGAATTTCACCTTTTTGATTTACAGAGCCTGTAACTGCAAAAGATTGATTTATTGGTATTTCAGACAAACTAGAAAGTAGGGCATATAGCTCTGTACTAGAAGCACTATCTCCATCAACACCATTATATAATTGTTCAAAACATATACTTGCAGTTAAAGCAAGAGGAAAATCTTGTGCAAATTTTTGTCCTAAATAACCTGTAAGTATTAATACACCTTTAGAATGAGAAGAACCAGAAAGGTCAACTTCACGTTCTATGTTAACAATTCCTTGTTTTCCTGAATAAGTATTTGCAGTTATTTTTGTAGGTTTTCCAAAAGAATAGTCGCCTATAGTTAAAACTGTAAGTCCGTTAATTTGTCCAACTTTAGATCCAGATGTATCTATTAATAAAGTGTTTTCTTTTATCATTTCCAAATAATGAGTATCATATTTTTTTACGCGTTCAATTCTTTCTTTTAAAGCTTTGTGAATAAATTTATCTGTAATCAGTTTAGAACGACTAAGTTTTGCCCAAGTCGCAGCTTCACCAAGAATTTCTGACAAGTCATTAAATTTGGTAGAGATTTTTTCTTTATCATTTGCAAGAACAGTAGCATAATCAACTAAACTTGCGACACCAGTTCTATCTAGTTGAGGTAAACCTTCTTTTTCGCAAAATCCATGTGCGAACCTAGCAAGTTTTACCATGTTTTCAGAATTACGAGGAGCATCGTCTTCGAATTCAACTTTTATTTTAAATAATTTTCTAAAATCATTATCCACAGCAAGTAGGGTATGGTAAATATTGCTATTACCAATTATAATAACCTTTAAATCTAAAGGAATTGGCTCAGGTTTTAAAGAAATCATTACCATAGAAGAATGTTGTTCAGAAGCATTTTCTATATTTAGTTCTTTTACCTTTAAAGCCTTTTTTAATGATTCATAGCATAGGCTATTTTGTATTATATCGTCTGCTTGGAACATAATATATCCACCATTTGCCGTGTGAAGTAAACCAGGTTTTAACATAGTATGATCAGTTTTTAAAGCACCATAATAATTTTCGTATTCAAGTTTTCCAAATAAATTTGGATAAGAAGTATTAGAATCCATTATAACAGGTGCACCTTCTAAATTGCTATTATCAATAAACAAGTTTACTCTATAATTAAGCCATGGGGCAAGGGGTTCTACTCTTGGACCATTTGGTGTTTGATTATTTGTGTTTTCAGTTGTAAAAGCAGAAATATTCTTTAAAATATCAGTTTTTACATCATTTAAAAATTTGGTAATCTTTTTATTTCTTTTAAATTTTGATTTTACATTATTAATATGAACATTTATAGTAAGTAGGGCAATATTAGATTGCCATTCTTCTATTTTTTTATCTGCTTCTTTTTCAATTGCTTTAATTTCGCTTATTGCTTCGATAATTTGTTGTTGTACGATTCCAGATTTATCTTCAAATTCTTTTTTTACACTTTCGTCTAATTTATCGAATTCTTCTTCTTCAATAGTTTTACCATTTATTACTGGCATCATGTAAATACCATTTTGTGCACTTTTAACAAAAAAACCATATTCTAAAGCTTTTTTATTTAAGTTTTCCATTAGAACATTTCTTTTTTCTTCGAATTCTTGTTTAATTATAGTTTTTTCTTTTTCAAAATCATCGTTATTAAATGTATTTTTTATATCCACTTTAATATCTTTAATAAAAGCATCCATAGTATTTTTAAATTCTTTTCCTTGACCAGCAGGAAGAGAGACCGCAATTGGCTCATTTGGTTTATCAAAATTATATATATAACACCAATCATTTGGAACCTTCTTCTTTTTAGCAATTGTATCCAAATAATTTTTTGTATACATAGTCTTACCAACTCCACTAGGACCTTCTAGGTAAATATTATATCCTTTAACATTTACATTAAGACCAAATTCTAAAGCTTTAATGCCACGTTCTTGTCCAATTCCAGAAGTAATAGGCTCTAAATTTTCTGTTGTTTCAAAATCAAAAAAGTTTGGATTACACATTACTCTTAAATCTTTATAATTTAATTCATTTTTTTTCATTTGTTTTTTTCCTTCTTTCTTTATAATTCTTTTGTCATAATAATTGCATTATCTTTATTGCCATAATATTTTTTTCTGAAGCCAACATTTTTAAAACCATATTTTAAGTATAAATTTATTGCAGGTAGATTGTGTTCATTTACTTCTAGAGTAATTGCTTTAAAATTTTGACTCTTTGCAGTTTGTATTAGTTTCTCCAATAATTTACTACCAATACCAGCTTGTCTGTTAGATTTTTTTACAACTATATCTGTAATATGGGTATCATCTACAGCTTTCCAAATTCCTGCAAAACCTAAAATATTATTTTCCAATTTGGCTACAAAATATTCTGAGTTAGGATTATTAAGTTCTTCTTGCAAAACATCATATGTCCAAAAATCGTCAAAATCGCTGATTAAAATATCTTTTATCAAAGATAAGTCATAATCTGTCATATTATATACTTCTAAATTCATAGTAATTATCCTTTATTTAATTTTTTCTCTAATTCGATTTCCGCACTTGATTTTTTTAAATATAGTGGGGAAAGAGATAAATCTTCCTTATCTGTGCAATTAAAATATTTATAGATTGCAGCTTTAGCTACTCCGCTAGCAGAAGAATTGTTAGCATTTCCTTCTGTTATTAAACAATTTTTAATAGAAGCTTTAATTTGTGAAGAATAGGTTGTAGCTCCAGAACCTACAAATATAATTTCAGTATTAGAATAATTATATAAAATATCTAATGTGTTATTAATATTATCAGATATATATTTATCTATTAAAGAATAATGACTATCTTCATATTTGAATAATCCTGCATATACATTATTATTTTTTGCATCTATTATAGAACAAACCAAAGAGTTTTCTTTAGGTATAATATTGTATGCTAAACTTTCTAAAGAAGAAATACCGATAGCTTTTTTATTATAGTAATCTCTAAAAGCACATATGGTAGCAACCCCAATTCTAATTCCTGTAAAAGAACCAGGACCTTTAGAACATGCAAATAAATCTATATCAGCTAAATTGATTTGTAAATTGTCAAAAGCTTTTTTTATCATTGGCATTAAGTTTTCAGAATGAGTTAATTTATCAGCTATATAGTCTTCATAAATTATTTTGCTATCATCTAAAATTGCGAGACTACAAATATTGCTAGATGTATCGATACTTAATGTTTTCATTTTTACACTTCCTTTAATTTATATTCGCCAAAACATTCCATATTTAAAATACGAATGTCAGAATCTTCAAAATCTCTAGAAAAAGAAATCTTTAAATAAGATTCAGGTAAAAGTTCTTCAATTTTTTCGCCCCATTCAATTATGCAAATACCAGTTTGAAAATATTCGTCTCCACCAATTGCATAAAATTCATCTATATCTTCTAATCTATAAACATCAAAATGATATATTGGGAAATCGGGAGTATCGTATTCGTTTACAATAGTAAAAGTAGGACTTGATAATTCGTCTTGTAAATTAAAATATTCTAAAAAACCTTCTGTAAATTTGGTTTTCCCAGAACCAAGTTCGCCACATAAAACGATAATATCTCCTTTTTTTGAATTAGAAGCGATTTTTTGTGCTAATTTCTTTGTTTCTTCTTCAGAATGTGAAATAAATTTTGTCATATTTTTTCTCCTTTGCTTCTTAATTATATAAGAAGCAAAAACATTTGTAAAGAAAATCAGAGGCTAATTATATGGAAATTTGTAGAAAAATATGATACTATATTGATACTGCAAAATAATAGAGACTAGGAGAAAATTATGAGTGAAATCGAAAATATAAACTTACCAGGGGATTTAAAAAAACTTGATATAAAAGAAAAAGAAAGGCTATCAGCAGAAATAAGAAAAGAAATACTAAATGTCGTATCCAATAATGGTGGACATTTAGCCTCGAATTTAGGTGTTGTAGAACTTACAATAGCACTGCATTCGGTGTTTAATACACCTAAAGATAAAATAGTTTGGGATGTAGGGCATCAGACATATGTTCATAAAATTCTTACCGGTAGAAAAGATAAATTGACTTCTTTAAGAAAAAAGAATGGAATAGCTGGTTTCCCAAAAAGGGAAGAGTCAGAATATGATACATTTAATACTGGACATAGTAGTACATCTATTTCTGCAGCCATAGGAATGGCAAGAGCAAGAGATATAAAAAAAGAGAATTATCAAATTGTTGCAGTTATAGGAGATGGTGCTTTAACAGGGGGAATGGCATTAGAAGCATTAAATGATGGGGGAAGTTCCAAAACCAATTTTATAATTATCTTAAATGATAATGAAATGAGTATTTCTAAAAATGTTGGAGGAATATCTAATTTCTTAAGTAAAATAAGAAGCAAGAGATTTTATAAAAAATCAAATAATATGATAAAAAAAGGTGTTTCAAAAATTCCTTGGATTGGTAATAAAATAATAAAACTAGTACAAGATTTAAAATATAGTATTAAAAAGATTTTTATATCTAATATGTTTTTCGAAGATATGGGATATACATATTTAGGACCAGTTGATGGACATAATATAGAAAAATTAGAAAATATTTTAAAAATTGCTAAAAATATTGATGGACCTAAGCTAATTCATGTTATTACTAAAAAAGGAAAGGGATATGAACCAGCAGAAAAAAATCCGGATAAATTTCATTCAACAGGACCATTTAGTTTAGAAACAGGGAAAGCTAAAAAAACTAAGACAAAAGATTACTCAAAAGTTTTTGGTGATAAATTGGTAAGCATGGCAGAAAAAAATAAAAAGATTGTAGCTATAACAGCATCTATGAAAGATGGAACAGGCTTAAAAGAGTTTGCAGAAAAATTTAAAGATAGATTTTTTGATGTTGGAATAGCAGAAGGTCATGCAATAGGTATGGCAGCAGGTATGGCAACAAATGAAATTATTCCAGTTGTCCCAATATATGCATCGTTTTATCAACGCGGATATGATCAAGTTATACATGATGTGTGTATGCAAAATTTGCATGTAGTTTTGTGTTCAGATAGAGCTGGAATTGTAGGTGCAGATGGCGAGACACATCAAGGAATTTTAGATTTATCTTTTTTTAATATAGTACCAAATTTGGTTATTATGGCGCCAAAAAACTTTAAAGAATTAGAATGCATGTTAGAGTTTGCTATAGACTATATTGGACCAATTTATATAAGATATCCACGTGGTGGAGAAGAAAGTACAAAGATAGATAAGGAAGAAAAAATTGAACTAGGTAAAGCTGAAAAATTATCAGAAGGAAATGATTATACTATAGTTGCGATAGGCAAGATGGTTCAAAGGGCATACGAAATTTCAAATATCCTAAAAAAAGAAGGGATAGGAATTAAAGTAATAAATGCAAGATTTTTAAAACCTTTTGACGAAGAAAATATTGTTAGATGGATAGGAAATTCGAAAGTTATAACAATTGAAGACAATATTATAAAGGGCGGATTAGGAAGTACTGTATTAGAGACACTAAAGAAATACCATAAAACGAATGAATTAAAAATGCTGGGATATCCAGATGAGTTTATAAAACAAGGTACAGTAGATGAAATAGAAAGGGATTATAAATTAGATGTAGAAAGTATTTTAGATATGATTAGAAAATGGAGTAATTATGAATAAAAAAGAATTATTAGAGGGGCATAATAAAGAAGAACAAATACTTATTTCAAAAATGATAGATAAGATGGAAGAAGCAAAGCAAAAAAACAAAATAACTAATACAGATTTCTTAGATGGATATCAAATAAGAATATGTACAGAAATTTTAAATAAAGCTAAATTTAATAAGTATATTTTCTTTGGTGGATATGAGGAAGCAGAAAGAAAAATTATAGTATTTTATCCAGATAAGTTTAAATTTATTATAGAAGACAAAAAATATATAAATAGCTTATGTGCAGTAAGAATAAGCTTACCTAATGAGCTATATGGTGAATATACGCATAAAAATTATTTAGGCATGATAATGAAATTAGGAGTTGTACGAGAAAAGGTTGGAGATATTTTGGTTAAAGAAAGTGGAGCAGATGTAATAGTAATGCCAGAGATCGTTAAATATTTATTGACTAATTTAAGTGAGTTGACAAGGTTAAGAAAAGCAGACATAAAAGAGATACAAATTAATGAATTAGAAAAAGTAGAAATAAAAACAAAAGAGTATAATATCATTGTTTCTGCATTAAGACTAGATAATATAATAGCTGAACTTGCTAAAACTTCTAGAATGCAAGCAAAGGAGCTAATAAACCAAGAGAGAGTATTTGTAAATTTTAAAAACGAAATAAAACAAACCAAGCTACTAAATGAAGGTGATTTAGTATCAATTAGAGGCAAAGGAAGATTTAAAATTAGCGAAATTATAGGGAATACTCAGAAGGGTAGATATATATTAAAAATAGAAAAATATGTATAAAATGTAAAGAATTGAGAAAGAATACTTGAAAAGTATTCTTTTTTGTTATAGAATGACTATGATCAATGAGTAGGTCAAATTTTTATATGCCTATAAGGCAAAAAAGAAATGGAGGAATTATAATGTCAATTAAAGTAGGTTTTAACGGATTTGGAAGAATTGGAAAATTAGCATTCCAAGCAGCTTTAGAGAAAGGTGATGAAGTAGATATCGTTGCTATAAACGATCCTTTTATAACAGCAGACTACATGGCATATATGGTAAAATATGACACAATGCATGGAAGATTTAATGGAACAATTGAATCAAAAGAAAATGTTTTAGTAGTAAATGGAAAAGAAATAAAAGTATATAATGAAATGGATCCTCACAATATACCATGGGGAGAATTAGGAGTAGAATATGTATTCGAATGTTCAGGAGTATTTACAACAATGGAAAAAGCACAAGCACACTTAGATGCAGGAGCTAAAAAAGTTGTTATAAGTGCACCTTCAAAAGATGCTCCAATGTTTGTTATGGGTGTTAACAACGAAACATATGATCCAAGTATGAATATTGTTTCTAACGCATCTTGTACAACAAACTGTTTAGCACCACTTGCTAAAGTTATAAATGATAATTTCGGAATTAAAGATGGTTTAATGTCAACAGTTCACGCTACAACAGCAACACAAAAAACAGTTGATGGAGCTTCTAAAAAAGATTGGAGAGGTGGACGTGCTGCTGCTGGAAATATTATTCCATCATCAACAGGTGCTGCAAAAGCAGTTGGAAAAGTTATCCCATCATTAAATGGAAAATTAACAGGTATGTCTTTCAGAGTTCCAACATTAGATGTTTCTGTAGTAGATTTAACATGTAACTTAGAAAAACCAGCATCATATGAAGAAATATGTGCTGCAGTTAAAAAAGCTTCAGAAAATGAATTAAAAGGAATTCTAGAATATACAGACGAACCAGTAGTATCTTCAGATTTCTTAGGAGATTCACATACATCTATATTTGATGCAGCTGCTGGTATCCAATTAACAGATACATTTGTAAAATTAGTTGCATGGTATGATAATGAATGGGGATATTCTCATAAATTAGTAGATTTAGCTTGCTATATGTCAACAAAAGACAATATGTAATTAATTAAGATTTTTTAGAGGTTGCTTTTTAAAGTAACCTCTAAAAGTCTAATATATTATGGGCAAGATAATGTAATTGTAAAGGTTACATATGTGCCTAAAAAAGACATATATGCAACCTTTACAATTAATCCACTATCCAAATCTTTGATTTCGCTTGGTGTGATATATGCGTAAGCTAATCCACTTATAAAAGCTTTGATTTGGTAAAGCGGAATATATGCATGTGCTTGTCATAAAAGTTTTATTAAATAAAAGGAGTGAATTTTTTATGAGTAAAAAAACAGTTAGAGATATTGACTTAAAAGAAAAAAAAGTAATCGAAAGATGTGATTTTAATGTACCATTATTAGAAGATGGAACAATAAGAGATAACACAAGAATTGTTGCAGCATTACCAACAATTAAATATTTATTAGAACAAAATTGTGCAGTAATCTTATGTTCTCATTTAGGAAGACCAAAGGGACAAGTTGTTCCAGAAATGTCTTTAGCACCAGTTGCAAAAGAATTATCAAAATTATTAGGACAAGAAGTAAAACTTGCAAAAGACGTAGTTGGTGAAGATGCTCAAAAATTAGCTAAAGAATTAAAACCAGGTGAAGTAATGTTACTAGAAAATGTAAGATTTGAACCAAGTGAAGAAAAGAATGATGCAGAATTAGCTAAGAAATTTGCGAGTTTGGCAGAAGTATTTGTAAATGATGCATTTGGTACAGCTCACAGAGCACATGCTTCAACAGCAGGAATAGCTGATTATTTACCAGCAGTAAGCGGATTCTTAATCGAAAAAGAATTAAAATTCTTAGGAGATGCAATAAACAATCCAAAAAGACCATTTGTAGCTATTTTAGGAGGAAAGAAAGTTTCTGATAAAATAGGTGTAATTGACAGTTTATTAGAAAAAGTAGATACATTAATGATAGGTGGAGCAATGGCATACACATTCTTCAGATCAATGGGATATACAGTAGGAAATTCTATTTGTGAAGAAGATAAATTAGATTTAGCACAAAACTTATTAAAGAAAGCAGAAGAAAAAGGTGTTAAATTTATGCTTCCAGTAGATACAAAAGTAGGAAAAGAGTTTAAAGAAGATACAGAAAGTAAAATAGTAAGTTATAAAGAAATTCCAGACGGATGGGAAGGATTTGATATTGGTACAGAAACAATAAAAATGTACACAGACGAATTAAAAAATGCAGCAACAGTATTATGGAATGGACCAGTAGGTTTATTTGAATTTGATCAATTTGCTGTAGGAACAAATGCTATAGCTAATACTTTAGCAGAAATCGATGCCGTTACAGTAATTGGTGGTGGAGATTCAGCTGCAGCTATAAAGAAAGCTGGTCTTTCTGATAAAATGACACATATTTCTACAGGTGGAGGAGCTTCACTAGAATTTATAGAAGGAAAGAAATTACCAGGAATAGAATGCTTAATGGATAAATAATTTAATATTAGGAGGAATAAAATATGCGTAAAAAAGTAATTGCTGGTAACTGGAAAATGAATATGCTTCCAAATGAAGCAATATCATGTGTAGACGAATTAGCAAAATTAGTAAAAGATACAGAAAACGAAGTTATTTTATGTGTTCCATATACAGATTTATTTTATGCATTATTAACTGCACAAAATACAAATATAAAAATAGGAGCACAAAATATGCACTTCGAAGAAAACGGAGCATATACAGGTGAAGTTTCTGGACCAATGCTTAAATCAATTGGTGTAGAATATGTTATTATAGGACATTCAGAAAGAAGACAATATTTTGCAGAAACAGACGAAACTGTAAATAAAAAAGTAAAAGCAGCACATAAATATGGATTAAAACCAATAGTATGTGTTGGGGAAACTTTAGAGCAAAAAGAAGCTGGAGAAACAACTAATGTAATAACAACACAAACAAGATTAGCATTAGAAGGACTTTCTAAAGAACAAGTAGAAGGAACAATAATAGCATATGAACCAATTTGGGCTATAGGAACAGGAAAAACAGCAACATCAGAAGATGCTAACAACTCTATAAAAGAAATTAGAAAAGAGATAGCAAAAAATTATGGACAAGAAGTAGCAGATAGAGTTATAATACAATATGGCGGAAGCGTTAAGTCAGGAAACGCAAAAGAACTATTTACAACATCAGATATTGATGGTGGACTAGTTGGTGGAGCAAGTCTAAAAGCTGACGAATTCGCTAAAATAGTAAATTTTGATAAGTAAGGATGGTAACAAAGTATGAAAGATAAGCTAACAATGCTAATGATATTAGATGGATTTGGCGAAAACGGTAATAAAAACGGAAATGCTGTTGAACTTGCAAATACACCTAATATAGATAGACTAATGAAAATATGGCCAACAACAGATATTCATGCGAGTGAACTAAGTGTAGGACTTCCAGAGGGACAAATGGGAAATTCTGAAGTAGGTCACACAAATATTGGTGCTGGTAGAATAGTTTATCAAGAATTAACTAAAATTACTAAATCAATAGAAGATGGCGATTTTTTCGCAATTCCAGAACTAGTAGAAGCAATAGAAAATTGTAAGAAAAACAATTCAAAATTGCATATACTAGGACTTCTTTCAGATGGTGGAGTTCATAGCCATATTCGTCATTTATTTGCAATTTTAGAATTAGCAAAAAGAAAGGACTTCGAAAATGTATATGTACACTGTTTTACAGATGGTAGGGATACAGCTCCAACATCTGGAGAAAGTTATATTGCACAATTAGAAGAAAAAATGAAAGAAAAAGGTGTAGGAAAAATTGCTACTATTTCTGGTAGATTCTATGCTATGGATAGAGACAAAAGATGGAATAGAATTCAAAAAGCATATGATGCAATGGTAAATGGAAATGGTATAAAAGCAACAAGTGCAATAGCTGCAGTAGAAAGTTCATATCAAAAAGAAGTTTTTGATGAATTTATAGAACCAACAGTTATTTGCAATGGAGATAGACCTGTTGCAACAATAGGAGATAATGATTCTGTTATATTCTTTAACTTTAGACCAGATAGAGCAAGAGAAATAACAAGAACATTAGTAGATCCAGATTTTAATGAATTCGAAACAAAGAAAATGAATTTAGATTATGTTTGTTTTACACAATATGATGAAACAATGCCAAATGTAAAAGTTGCATTTAAACCAAAAAGATTAGTAAATACATTTGGAGAATATGTAAGCAAACAAGGTTTAAATCAACTAAGAATTGCAGAAACAGAAAAATATGCACATGTTACATTTTTCTTTAATGGTGGAGAAGAAAAACAATATCCAGGAGAAGATAGAATATTAGTTCCTTCACCAAAAGTAGAAACATATGATATGAAACCAGAAATGAGTGCAATAGAAGTTACAGACAAAGTTGTTGATGCGATAAACTCTAAAAAATATGATACAATCATTTTAAATTATGCAAATCCAGATATGGTAGGACACACAGGAAACCTAGATGCTGCTATAAAAGCAATAGAAACAATAGATACTTGTGTAAAAAAAGTAGTTGATGCAGTAGAAGCACAAAATGGAGTAGTAATAATTACTGCAGATCATGGTAATGCAGAACAAATGATAGATTATAAAACTGGTGAGCCACATACTGCTCATACAACAAACTTAGTTCCATTAATCTTAGTTGGAATGAAAGATGTAAAATTAAAAGAAGGAAAGCTTGCAGATTTAGCACCGACAATGTTAGAAATCATGGGACTAGAGAAGCCAGCTGAAATGACTGGAGAAAGTTTAATTGTAAAAGAATAAAATATGAAAACTTATGGGGGGAAATACAGTGTCAACTTCGGCCAGGATGAAAGAACTATATAAAGAAATACAACATAGTCTATTTGACATGATACCAGAAAAATGGAATAAGATATTTTTATATGCATCAGTAATAGATGGAAGAAATAGCTTAGAAACTGGAGAAATGTACTTTTATTATATTCCAAAGGGAATATTAAAAAGAGAGCCTGTTAATGTATATGAAGTACCAAATAAGTTTAACTTAGAAGAAAATTCATACTTTAAGATGGCTGACGATTTGTATGGAATTATAAAAAAGTTAAGAAAAGAATATATAGCAATAAATGGAGTTTTATGGACCAATATTGTAATTTCCATAGCTGATTATACTTTTAAAGTAGAATATGGCTTTGAAAACTTGGCAACTTCCCCTTATAGTAATTATGATAGGCATTTAGTTTTTAGATATAAATATTTAAAAACAGGATTAAATGCTTATAGTAAAAGAGAAAAACAAATGGTTTTAGATTATATAGATAAAGAAGAAAATTCTAATAGAAAGGTAGATATATATGAAGAATCTTTATATGCAACACCTAATAAGAATTTAGTTAATTTCGAAAAAGATGCGCCAACAAAATCTAGAAAAGAAGAAAGAATGGAAGAGCTTTACGAACTAGAAAAGGAAAGCGAATTTTGGCCACATGACAAAAAATATATAATTGTAGAAAGTAAACCAAAAAGCAAAAATCAAATTATAAATACCAAAAAAAGATACTAATAAAAGGTGAAAGGAGAAATAGAAATGATATATTCAAAGGAATTAGAAGAAATGTGCACAGTTGCAAAAGGAGTAAACCATGGACCAGCACCAATACCAGAAGAAGGTAAATGGGTTAAAGCAAAAGAAATAAAAGATATATCTGGTTTAACACATGGTATTGGATGGTGTGCACCACAACAAGGAGCTTGTAAATTAACATTAAATGTAAAAGATGGTGTAATTCAAGAAGCTTTAATCGAAACAATTGGATGTTCAGGAATGACACATTCAGCAGCTATGGCAGGAGAAATTTTAACAGGAAAAACAATATTAGAAGCATTAAATACAGATTTAGTATGTGATGCCATAAATACAGCTATGAGAGAATTATTCTTACAAATAGTATATGGAAGAACACAAACAGCTTTCTCAGAAGGTGGACTTCCAGTAGGAGCTGGACTTGAAGATTTAGGAAAAGGACATACATCACAAGTTGGAACAATTTATTCAAGCACATTAAAAGGACCAAGATATTTACAATTAACAGAAGGATACATAGTAGAACTTGGATTAGATAAAGATGATCAAATAATCGGTTATAAATATGTTCATATGGGAAAAATGATGGATAACATCAAAAAAGGAATGGATCCAATGGAAGCAATCGAAAAAGCTTCTGGAACATATGGAAGATTTGACGAAGCTGTTAAGAAAATAGATCCAAGAAAACAATAATAAGAGGTAAATGTAAATTATGAATATTTATTTTTCAGGTTCAATATATGGTGGAAGACAAAAATTAGAATCATATAAAAAATTAGTAAAAGAGTTAACAAAGTTTGGTAATGTCTTAGATGAAGAAGTAGCGGATGAGAATGTATTAATTCGTGAAAAGAGCATTTCTGATAACGATGTTTTCGAAAGTTTAGTAGATAGACTAAAACAAGCAGATTTAGTTTTTGCAGAGGTAACAGTTCCATCATTAGGAGTTGGATATGAAATTGGATACGCAGATAGCCATAATAAAAGAGTAATATGTGTTTATGATAAAAATGTAACACCCAAAATTACAACAATGCTTAGAGGTAATAATAGATTAAAAATTATTCCATATACAAATATAAATGAAATAATAAACAATTTGGAGAATATATTAAAGGAGGAAGATTAAATGGCAGTAACATTTGAAAGTTATGAAAGAAGAATAGATCAAATCAAACCAGTAATGGAAAAATACGGAATTAAAGATTTTGAAGATGCATTAAAAATATGTACAGATAAAGGATTTAATCCATACGAAATAGTAAAAGGAGTACAACCAATATGTTTCGAAAATGCAGCTTGGGCATACACATTAGGTGCTGCAATAGCAATTAAAAAAGGATGTACTAAAGCAGCAGATGCAGCAAAAGCTATTGGAGAAGGACTACAAGCATTTTGTATTCCAGGTTCTGTTGCAGATGATAGAAAAGTTGGATTAGGACATGGAAACTTAGCATCTATGTTACTTTCAGAAGATACAAAATGTTTTGCATTCTTAGCAGGACATGAAAGCTTTGCAGCAGCAGAAGGAGCTATTGGTATAGCTAAATCTGCAAACAAAGTTAGAAAAGAACCATTAAGAGTTATTTTAAATGGTTTAGGAAAAGATGCTGCTCAAGTTATTTCTAGAATAAATGGATTTACATATGTAAAAACAGAATTTGATTTCTTCACAGGAAAAGTAAATGTAATAGAAGAAATACCATATTCAGATGGAGAAAGAGCAAAAGTTAAATGTTATGGTGCAAATGATGTTAGAGAAGGTGTAGCTATAATGTGGCTAGAAGATGTTGATGTATCTATTACAGGAAACTCAACAAATCCAACAAGATTCCAACATCCAGTTGCAGGTACATATAAGAAAGAAAGAATAGAAGCAGGTAAAAAATACTTCTCTGTTGCATCAGGTGGTGGAACAGGAAGAACATTACATCCAGACAATATGGCTGCTGGACCAGCTTCATATGGTATGACAGATACAATGGGAAGAATGCATTCAGATGCACAATTTGCAGGAAGTTCTTCAGTTCCAGCTCATGTTGAAATGATGGGATTAATTGGAATGGGTAACAACCCAATGGTTGGAGCTTCAGTTGCAGTAGCAGTTGCTGTAGAAGAAGCAATGAAAGCATAAATATATTGAAAAATTCCTCGATTTATGTTATAATTTAATTTAGCTTTATGCTATTAGAAGAAAAAGAGGAGGAAAAAGAGATGAAGAAAGTAGACCCCATTAGTTTTAATAACAATGATGGGACAAGTTTCATCATTCTAAATCTCTCAGAACCATCTATTTATATTTGTATTCAACAAATGTTGAATAAAGGTTATAAAGCTAAAGAGATGGTTCAAAAACTAAGGGGGCAGTTCAAGGAATATAAATTTTTCATTGATGCTCCTGAACCAAAATGTGTAATTCGAATTCAACCGAAGTTGAAGAGAAGGTTACGCATGTTGTTTCGGTAAAAAAAGCACCACATTCAATGTGGTGCTTTTTGCATATAGTATAAGCAAATATAATCATATAGTTTGAAAGAATATATGATAAAAGTAGTGAAAAATCAGTTAAAATGATGTATAATATAATTTATATTATGAAAAAATTTGAAAGGAAGTAGGTTATATGAAAAGAAAAAAAGAGCTTATAATTAAGCGGTTGGGAAAGAAACATGGATATGTAATCGAAGTAAAGGGATACATATTCGAAACATTGGAAGAAGATCTTGAAAGTTTGGCTGATGATATTGCGTATAAGGATGAACTTGAAGTAGAGGAAGAGTTAAATGATTTAAAAAAATTCTATAGAAAACGAAATGGAATTATTTTAAAGACACAAGTGTATTTAAGAGAGTTTAGATATGAATTTAGTACAGATAAAGACTTAAAAGGGCTTCTAATTACAATGAAATCTAGAAGAAGTATTTTAAGAATGCTTCGTGAAACCTATAGTATTTAACCTACGGGCCAGCTTTGTTAGCTGGTCTTAAATATTTTAATTTAATATATGGATATATTTTCAAATAATTGGTAATACTAATATAAATGGAGGTATGTTATGAAAGATTATTTGAAGATAGAAAGTGTAGAAGCACTAGAAGTGCTAGATTCAAGGGGAAATCCAACTGTTCAAGTTGAAGTTATAACAGATGGAGGATTTTGTGGTGTGGCAAAAGTACCATCAGGAGCATCAACAGGAAGTTTTGAAGCAGTAGAATTAAGAGATAATGATGAAGAGTGCTATATGGGAAAGGGAGTAAAAAAGGCAGTAGAAAATGTAAATAGATTAATTTCAAGAAAGATAACTGGAATGAATGTATATGATCAAATTTTTTAAATGACGTCCTTCTTGGTATATAAATTTTCTTTGGTTCCGCTAGTAATATTTCATCAAAGTTTTTAGATAAAGTTTGAATTCTAGAAAATTCTTCAAGTGCAAATATGCTATCCTCAACAGTTGTATATAATTTTTTGTCGAATGTTTCTATGAGCATAGCTTTAATACTTTTGCCAAAATATATTGAAGTACCACCTTTCGCATATTGTACTCTTTAGTTTTAAATGATGTTTTTAATTACATCATTTAAGAGAACAAATATTTTTTAGTTGGGACATTTTCTCATTTCTTTCATAAAACTCATAGGCTTAGGCCTCTAGAAGTTGAAAAAAATAAAAAAATATGATATAATATATAAAATTAACATAATTGATGAGAGAAACATGAGAGTGGAGGAAAAAGATATGATGAAAAAAATTATAACAATTGTAACTCTGTGTTGTTTTGTAAGTGCATTTGCTACTACAGTATATGCACGGGAACCAATGAATATTGCAGACAGCATTTGGAAAGGAGAAGTTACTGAAGAATATAGTTTGAAAGATTTGTCGCCATATACTGGATTTGATGATTTTGCAGGAACGGTAAAATATTATACGTTAGGTTACTATTTACTAAATCGCAACAGACGGATTTGTACAATTAGTAGCTTAGACAATCATCAAAATCTAAAGTTTCAAGTTTTTGAAAATGGAAATGAAGATGCATATAATCAGATTGTTTCATCGTTAGATGAACGTACAGACTTTATTCAAGTAATAACAACATTACCGAGTGGTATCCTGGTTTCAGCAAGAGAGGAGTTTGAAAGAAATCCCAAAGAAGCGGCAGCTAATTTTCTTGTACCTTCAAATGTAGACACAAAAGAATTAAAAGCCGTATTGGCTGAAAACAATGTTCCAATTTATTGGAATATTGAAGAAAATATTGAACTAGGAGTCGGTACAATAGAAATTGCTATTGGCAAGTACATCATTCAGCCAGGTGACACTCTGAGCGAAATTGCTAATGCTTATGAAACATCAGTTGAACAGCTTTTGGAGGACAACCAGAATATCAAAGATCCGAATTTGATTTGGGCATATGATTATCTGGTGATTAATCCTTATTAACTGATTTTGTAACCTATAGACAAATAACTCTCATCAAGCCCACGCTTCTTGCGTGGGTATTTTTTACTTTCTTTAGGTTTATTATAAAAATGAAGAAGGAGTTTATAATTAAGCAGTTAGGGAAAAAACATGGCTATGTAATCGAAGTAAAAAGATACATATTCGAAACATTGGAGGATGATTTGGCATATAAAGATGAATTAGACATTGATGAAGAATTGAGAGACTTTAAAAGATTCTATAGAAAGCAAAATGGAATTCTTTTAAAGCCAAATGTATACTTGCGGGAGTTTAGATGTGAATTTCAGTCGAGAGATGCAAAGGGGCTCTTAATTAAAATGAAATCTAGAAGAAGTATTTTAAGAATGCTTCGTGAAACCTATAGTATTTAACCTACGGGCCAGCTTTGTTAGCTGGTCTTAAATATTTTAATTTAATATATGGATATATTTTCAAATAATTGGTAATACTAATATAAATGGAGGTATGTTATGAAAGATTATTTGAAGATAGAAAGTGTAGAAGCACTAGAAGTGCTAGATTCAAGGGGAAATCCAACTGTTCAAGTTGAAGTTATAACAGATGGAGGATTTTGTGGTGTGGCAAAAGTACCATCAGGAGCATCAACAGGAAGTTTTGAAGCAGTAGAATTAAGAGATAATGATGAAGAGCGCTATATGGGAAAAGGAGTAAAAAAGGCAGTAGAAAATGTAAATAGAATGATTGCAAAAAAAATAACAGGTATGAATGTATATGATCAATTAAAAATTGATCAAAAATTAATTGATATTGATGGCACAGATAATAAAGAAAAATTAGGTGCAAATGCAACTTTAGGAGTATCGTTTGCAGTAGCAAAAGCAGCAGCGAATTCATTAGGTATGACACTATATAACTATATTGGTGGAGTAAATGCAAAAAAATTACCCACTCCAATGATGAACATATTAAATGGTGGAAAGCATTCTGATAATAATATCAGTTCACAAGAATTTATGATAATGCCAACTTCAGGAAAAGATTTTGCAGAAAACCTACAAATGGGAGTTGAAACATACCATAATCTAAAAAAAGTCTTAAAATCAAAAGGATATTCTGTTGCTGTAGGAGATGAAGGAGGATTTGCTCCAAACTTGCAAAGTGAAGAAGAAGCATTAGCTGTAATTGTAGAAGCAATTAAAAAAGCAGGATATATACCAGGAAAAGATATATCAATAGCATTAGATGTTGCAAGTACAGAAATGTATGATGAGGCTAAAAAAATTGGAAAAAATGGATATTTGTTTTGGAAGACAGGTATATTTAAAACTAGTGATGAAATGATAGAATATTTAGAAGAGCTAGTACAAAAATATCCAATAGTTTCGATAGAAGATGGCTTAGCAGAAGAAGACTGGAGTTCCTGGAAAAAACTTACTCAAAAATTAAGTAGTAAAATTCAATTAGTTGGTGATGATTTATTTGTTACAAATACAGATAGATTAAGAAAAGGAATAAAAAATAAAGTGGCTAATAGCATATTAATAAAACCAAATCAAATAGGAACATTAACAGAAACATTAGATGCAATAGAAATGGCTCAAAAAGCAGGATATACAACTGTAATATCACATAGATCAGGCGAGACAGAAGACACAACTATAGCAGATATTGCAGTAGCAGTAAATGCTGGTCAAATAAAAACAGGAGCACCATGCAGAACAGATAGAGTTGCAAAATATAACAGATTATTAAATATAGAAAATGAATTAAAATAATTATTTTAAATTGCTAAAAAATGTAAATTGTGCTATTCTATATAAGACACAAGTTGTTTAAGTTAAGGAAGGAGTAAAGTATGAACTGTAGGATGGTTGTAGGAAATAAGCGGTTAAAAAGAGTTGAAATGTCAGATTGTACTATACAACATGGCTTTCGATTGGTACTAACAGGTTATATACCAAAGGAAAAAACAAATGATTTGTCCTTATTATTAGCAACATTGTTGGAAAAAGATTCTTTGTCTACAGAGCCAGAATTACAAAGATTCAAGAAACGTTGCAGAGAAGAAGGATTAATTGTTTGGGAAACGACTTTTTTTAACTATGAAATTAAATCGGAATTGAATTCCGAAGAACTAGAAGGAAAAGAAGTCATTTCAATAACCACATATTTTCATATGTATAGGACACCGAAAAGGTGGTTCAATGAACGCTAAGCTTTCCGAATTCTCCCCATACTTAAAGTATTAAAAATAATATAAGTATGGGGAGAAAATAATATATGCCTAAATAATTGACAAGTATTTTTTTTATTTATATTATTATGAATATGAAAAAGAAGATATTTATGAGCATAGCTAGTTTAATTAAGAAAGAATCGATATGGGAATGTTTTTGGTTCAAAAAGAAGCAGAAACTAAATTTAATGTAAGAAATATGATAACTAACAGTTTCTTTGACATTAATAAAATTCAATCAAATGCATAGGAGGAAAAAATGCTTAAATTAGCGAATATTACAAAAAATTATAAATCAGGGGATGAAGTAGTTAAAGCATTAAAAGGGATAAATTTAGAATTTAGGAGTAATGAATTTGTATCTATATTAGGTCCAAGTGGATGCGGAAAAACTACATTATTAAATATAATTGGTGGACTAGATAGATATACATCAGGAGATTTAATTATAAATGGTAAATCAACAAAAGAATTTAAAGACAGAGATTGGGATGCGTATAGGAATTATTCGGTAGGTTTTGTATTTCAAAACTATAATTTGATTTCACACCAAAGTGTATTATCAAACGTAGAATTAGCATTAACACTTTCTGGAGTATCTAGAGAAGAAAGAAAAAAACGTGCTATAGAAGCTTTAGAAAAAGTTGGACTAAAAGAACAAATACATAAAAGACCAAACCAATTATCTGGCGGTCAAATGCAAAGAGTAGCAATAGCAAGAGCATTAGTAAATGATCCGGATATTATACTTGCAGATGAACCAACAGGAGCACTAGATACAAAGACAAGTGTACAAATAATGGAATTACTAAAAAGTATTTCAAAAGACAAATTAATAATAATGGTAACACATAATCCAACACTTGCAGAAAAATATTCTACTAGGGTAATTCGTGTATTGGATGGAGCTGTTCAAGATGATACAAATCCATATAGTAGTGCAAAAGAAGAAAAGAAAAAAGCAAAAAGCTGTAAAACAGCGATGAGCTTTTTTACAGCAATTTCATTAAGTTTAAATAATTTAATGACTAAAAAAGGAAGAACAATTTTAACATCTTTCGCAGGAAGTATAGGTATTATAGGAATTGCATTAATATTATCATTATCTACAGGTGTTCAGAATTATATAAAACAAGTGCAAGAGGATACATTATCAAGTTATCCAATTCAGATTCAAGAAACTACAGTAGATTTAACAAGTATGATGGAAAGAATGATGGGGGAAATGGCAGAAGGAGAAGAAACCCATGAAGATGGAAAGATATATTCTAATAATATTATGACAGATATGTTAACAGTATTAGCTGACAAAAAGCAAACAAACAATTTAGAAGAACTAAAAAAATATATAGATGAGGGTAACAATGGAATATCTGATAATGCAAATGCTATAAAATATGATTATAATTTGAACTTGAATTTATATAGAACAGATACTTCAAATGGAATAGTTAAAGTAAATCCAAGTACTGTTATGGAAAAATTAGGAATGCAACAATCAGGAATGGCAATGGGATCAGATTGTTTTACAGAATTATTAGATAACCAAGAATTAAATGATTCACAATATGATGTAGTTGCAGGTAATTGGCCACAAAATTATAATGAAGTTGTTTTAATAGTTGATGAAAATAATAAAATTAGTGATTATACATTATATACTTTAGGAATAAAAGACCAAAAAGAATTAGAAGAAAAAATGGATGCAATACAGAATGATGAAAAATTGGCAGATGATGAACAAACTTCATACACTTATGATGATTTACTAAAGCTATCTTTTAAAGTTTTATTAAATACAGACTATTATGAAAAAGCAAATAATATGTGGATAGATAAAAGTGATGATGAAGAATATATGAAGGAAAAAGTAGATAATGCAGAAGAAATAAAAGTAGTAGGAATTATAAAACAAAAAGAAGGAAGTATATCTACTCAAACAGCTGGCGAAATAGGTTATTTAAAAACTTTAAAAGAACATGTTATAAATAAAATAAATGAACAAGAGATAGTAAAAGAGCAAAAAGAAAATCCAGAGATTAATGTATTTAATGGATTGGAATTTCCAAAAAAAGGAGAGAACGGAAAGTTTGATTATAATTCTTTAACAGAAGAACAAAGAGCAATGCTTTCTAGGTTAGATGCTAATCAAATACAGTTAATGATGGAAGCATATGAACAAAATGAAAATGCATCATATGATAAAAATCTTGAAACATTAGGAGTAGTAGATTTAGCAAAACCATCAGCTATAAGTATATATCCAAAAGATTTCGAAGCAAAGAATAGAATTACAGATGCAATAACAGAATATAATAATAAACAAATTGCAGATGGAAAAGAAGAAAACGAAGTAAATTATACAGATACAGTTGGTTTATTAATGAAATCTGTAACTCAAATTGTTGATACGATAAGTTATGTATTAATAGCGTTTGTTGCAATTTCATTAGTAGTTTCATCAATAATGATAGGAATAATAACATATATATCAGTATTAGAAAGAACAAAAGAAATAGGAATTTTAAGGGCAATAGGTGCTTCCAAAAAAGATATATCAAGAGTATTTAATGCGGAAACATTTATAGTAGGATTAATTGCAGGAATTTTAGGAATTGTTGTAACACTATTACTTAATATACCAATTAATAGTATTATTCATTCTTTAACTAATATGGATACAGTAAATGCTGTTTTGCCAGTAAATGCGGCAATAATTTTAGTGGTAATTAGCATGGTTCTTACTATAATTGCAGGATTGATTCCATCAAGGATGGCAAGTAAAAAAGACCCAGTTGAAGCATTAAGAACAGAGTAAACTAAAAGTAGAGTCATTTAAATAATGACTCTATTTACTTTTGTAAAAAAATGAGATATTATACCGAAAGGAGGGGGAGTATATGAAAAATAAAAAGGTATTAATAGGGACGTTAATAATATTAGTAATTGTAATTGTAGCAATAGTGGCTTTTTTCATGCTAAATAAGTCAGAAAAACCAGAAGATGCATTAAATAATTACTTCTCAAAAATAGGTGAACAAAAATATGAAGAAGCATATGATCTAATAAGTTCATCAAGTAAGGACAAGACAGCAAAAGAGACATTTGTAAATAAAAATGATTCAATATATAGTGGAATAGATATGACAAATTTATCAACAGAAATTACAAATGTAGAAAAAGCTGATGATGGAGAGAAAATTACATATACACAAAAAATGAATACTTCTGCAGGAGAGGTTAGTTTTACAAATACAGTAACACTTGTAAAAGAAGATAAAGAATATAAACTAAATTGGTCAAACAGTATGATTTTTCCAGAATTAGGTGATAATGATAAGATAAGAGTAAAAACATTAGAGGCAGAACGTGGGAATATATATGATAGAAATAATGTTTTATTAGCAGGTAAGGGAAATATTTCATCAATAGGACTTGTACCAGGTAAGATGAGTGCCAATAAAGATGAAGATATACAGAAATTATCAACTATTTTAGGAGTGTCAGTAGATTCAATAAACAATAAATTAAATATGTCATATGTTAAAGACGATACTTTTGTTCCAATAAAAAATGTAGCAACAACAGAATCTCAAATAAAAGAGCAAGTACTAACAATTCCTGGAGTAAAAATTACTACAGAAAGTTCAAGAGTATATACTTTAGGAAGAGAAGCATCTCAGTTAATAGGATATGTACAAGCAATAAGTGCAGAAGAATTAGAATCAAATGCAGGAAAAGGATATAACAGTAATAGTTTAATAGGTAAAGCTGGAATAGAAAAAGCATATGAAGACACATTAAGAGGAAAAGATGGAAAAGAAATTTATATAGAAAATGAAGATGGAGATAAAGTAAAAACAATAGCAAAGCAAGAGCTAGAAAATGGTAAAGATGTAAAATTAACAATAGATGCTACTACGCAAAAGCAAGTTTATGATAGCCTAGAAGAAAATAAGGGAGCATATGTAGCAATGGATTCAAAAACAGGTGAAATTTTAGCACTAGTAAGTACACCATCATATGATTCTAATGATTTTGTTTTAGGAATGAGTACAGATGAATGGAATTCGTTAAATCAAGATGAAAACAAGCCATTGTTAAATAGATTTACTGGAACGTGGTCACCAGGTTCAACTTTTAAGCCAGTAACAGGAGCAATCGGAATAACAGAAGGAAAGATTAATCCTAACGAGGATTTTGGAAGAAGTGGGCTTAGTTGGCAAAAAGATTCTAGCTGGGGAAATTACATGGTAACAACATTAACTCCATATAATGAACCTGCAAATATGCAAAATGCGTTAATAAGATCAGATAATATATATTTTGCCAAAGCAGCTTTAAAAATAGGATATGATGCTTTTATGGAAGGTCTTAATAAGTTGGGATTTAATGAAGATATAAGTTTTGAACTTTCTACATCAAAATCAACATATGATACAGATGGAAAAATAGATGATGAAGTACAGCTTGCAGATAGTGGATATGGTCAAGGACAAATCTTGGTAAATCCAATACATATGGCATCAATATATTCTGCATTTGTAAATAATGGAAATATGATAAAACCTACAATAATTTATGAAGAAAACAAACAGCCAGAATATTTAAAAGAAAATGCTATATCAGAAGAGGCAGCAAATACAATAAAAGAAGATTTAATACAAGTTGTTGAAAATCCAAATGGAACAGCACATGATGCAAAAATAGATGGATTAACAATTGGAGCCAAAACAGGAACAGCAGAATTAAAGAAAAGTAAAGATGAAGAAGGAGAGGTTATTGGTTGGTTTAATGCATTTACAGCTGATGAAACTTCAGCTAAGCAATTAGTTGTAGTAAGTATGGTAGAAGATGCAAATTCAGTAGGAGGAAGTCATTATCTATTTCCTAAAGTAACACAAATATTTAAATAGACATTTTATAGAAAGAGGAGATATTTTATATGTACAAAATAATGAAGACATTAGTAAAAGGACTTTGTTGTCATTTTATATATAGGGTTAGATATATAGGTTTAGAAAAGATAGATAATAAGAAGAAATACATTATATGTCCAAATCATTCAAATGTATTAGACCCAACATTTATATTTCCGATAGTAGATAATTTGTCTATAATGGCAAAGTCTGAGATTTTTAAGAATAAACTTTTAGCAAAATTATTTAGAAGATATAGAGTATTTCCAGTTAACAGAGAAAAAAGAGATGTAAAAAGTACTCTTCATGCTATAGAATGTTTAAATCTAGAGGAAAACTCCAAACTTTTAATGTTTCCAGAAGGTGGAATATTAAAGAAAAAAGAAGAGTTAAGAAATAAAGTAAAAAATGGTGCAGTATATTTTGCCGCAGAAAGTGGAGTACCAATATTACCAGTATTTATTACAAGAAGACCACATCTTTTTCAAAAAGTTTATGTAGTGGTAGGTGATATAATAGAAATACCTACAGATATAAAGGATGATAAAGAAAAAATACGAGAATATTCGAAAAAGATGATAAATATAATTTATGATTTAGAACAAGAAATTAAAAAGAAATAGTTGAAAAAAAGCTAGATATATATTATTATATATCTAGCCTTATATTCGGGTATGGCCAAGCGGTAAGGCAGTAGGCTCTGACCCTACGATCGTTAGTTCGAATCTAACTACCCGAACCATAAAAATCCCTTTGTAGAACCATTTTACAGAGGGATAAAATTTTTTATAAAAAACCGAACAAAATTTCGAAAAAACTATTGACAAAATTTATATAAGAATATAAAATACATTTAAGCAAAAGCAAACAAGAGTTCGAAAAATATTAAGGAGGTTTATTATGAAAAAAGTAAAAGAAAATATAATTTCATATACAATAGATAAAGCTATATTTGGGAATTTCTCTATCTTAGTAAATAATGGAGAAGTAGTAGTAAAAGCTCCTTGGTATTTTTCTAAACAAAGAATACAAGATGCTATAAAAGAAAACAAAAACTGGATAATAAAGAAGCTAAATGAAATGGAAGAAGTATCATTATATAATAGTGCAAAAATATTGGGAATTAATTATGCAGTAAAAGTTATATATGCAAACATTAAGACTCCAGAATTAAATTTAAACAATAATTATATAGAAATAAAATTACCAGCAAAATTAAAAGGAAGAAATAATAAAAAAATAATAGATGTTATATTAAATAAAATGTATGCAAAA
>ERZ1694708.177-NODE-177-length-39207-cov-17.540253_pt1 | contig 39207 bp, 67 predicted proteins | sample MGYA00581714_ERZ1694708 | MGnify/ENA primary metagenome ERZ1694708 (study PRJEB42213, sample SAMN07424259) | human gut metagenome | biome: ENVO:00009003; feature: ENVO:2100002; material: ENVO:00002003 | host: Homo sapiens | place: USA | collected 2014 ...
CAAGCATTACAACACTACCGGATAACCTTACTGTTGGAGGATACCTCGACCTTAGAGGAACAAGCATTACAACACTAAAAGTATCTAAACCTAATAAGGATTTCCAGCGTCAATTTAGGCTTGAGGTTGAAAAACAATTATGTTGGAAAAATGGCACATATAGAAAAATTGATGGCATTTTTTGTGAAGTTTTATCATCTAAAGGTAACATTTTAAAGGTCAAAACAGGTTTAAAAACTGCTTATATCTTCTTTAAAGATGATGTTTATGCACACGGTAATACCGTTAAGCAGGCTTATTATGATTGGTTATTTAAAACCTCTGACAGAGATGTAGAAAAATATAGGGATGTCAAATCAAGTGAGGTACATCCGCTTGAATGGTGGGTTATTGCATATAGAACAATCACCGGTGCTTGCAGCTTTGGTACTAATAATTTCTTAGAGAATAACAAAGAAAAATATAAACCGGAAATGACGTTAGAAGAAGTGATAAAAGCTACCGAGGGTCAATATGGCTCTTCCACCTTTAAAGATTTCTTTAAATTGTGATTATTTTAGAAGGAAAAATCTGATACGACTATTTGCCGGTGTATCTCCAAAACACACATTTAACATCGGCTTTTTTTATTTTTATTTACCCTCGGAAAGGAATTTTATTATGGTTGAAGCTTGGATATTAGTTATTTTTACTTTGCTATTCGCTATTCCGATAGCAATTACAGAAAAACTAAGGGAAAGGAGAAAAAAGCATGGCTACTTTAAGAGAAATGCAAAAAAATACTTACGCTCACGCATACAATATGCTTAGGGACAAGAGATTGCCGCTTACCTGCCGTGATTTGAAGGCGGAAAGAGAGGCCCTTGATTTTGTTAACGCGTGTACTAAGACAGAAACTCTTAATATGTTTCTTAATTGGTTTGAGCGAATCAGCAGGAGAAAACTAAATGGATGAAGAAGACTTTCTAGAGCATACAGAATTCCAAAATGATACGTATTTGTTTGGTAGATGTTGGAATAGGATCGGCAATTATCTTCCGGATAATTACTTCAAAGTTACACGAAAGAAAAAATATGCAAACTCAGAATGGACTGTAGAAGATGAAAAAATTTCTACACTATTCGGGTTTGGCTAGAGAGAAAGGTGAAAAATGGTAGATATCAGATTACTAAAAACAATGAGTGATGGCGAATTAACGAAGCTGCTTCAAATAGCAATAGAAATGAGGAGCAAGTACATCAGGATTATTAAGGAAGAAATGAATAGGAGAATAAAATATGCGTAGACTAAAAGCTGATGAGATTGAGTGCAGGGTTGCTCAAGTAACTGCTAAAGGCTGCTCATTGCTTCTCTATAAAACTGCTCGGGTTGACAGAGCCATTCTGGATGAGGCTTTTGGGCAGCATTGGCAGAATGATTTTAAAGTTATTGATGGTAAGATGTACGGCGGAATTGGTATTTATGATGAGGATTTAAAAGAATGGCTCTGGCGTTGGGATTGCGGTACTGAAAGTAATACAGAAGCCGAAAAAGGACAGGCCAGTGACTGTTTTAAAAGGGCTGGATTTAAATGGGGTATAGGCGTAGAACTTTATTCCGCGCCATTTATTTTTATTCAAACAGATACAGAAAAGAACTCACAAGGGAAATACCAACTTAAAAATAAGTATACAAAATATGAGGTAAAAACTATTGATTATTCAGAAAATGGAAACATCAATCTGCTTGAAATAGTTGATGATAAAGGTAGTCAAGTTTATACCTTCGGAAAAGTTCAAAAAAAAAATATACTAAACAATACTGATGATTCTGAAATTTATGTAATTTTATCAAAAATAGATGATATTGAAAATGTAAAAAGCTATTACGAACTTAATAAAGAAGCTGTTAATGATAGAAAAATCTTTCATCAAATGGCACAAGAGAGAATACATATTCTTAAAAATAATATGTTGTCCCAAAAATTAATTCAATAATAACCCAAAGAGAGGAATGGTATTAATGGACCATCAAGACTATGCAAACGAATTGCAAAGCATTGCTAAAGAGTTTAAAGACTTTGCTTTTGAGTATAAAAAAGACCGGGCAATGTATGCAGAAGCTTTAAATCAGCTTATAAGTTTACTTCATAAAGCTAATTTGCAAGATGATAAAGCAGCTTTTGAGAACAAATTAACTAAACTTTTAGCTACTAGATATTCTGAGGAGGCTCAAAAATATATAACTCAATTGAACGAATCCCGAGCTAATTATAAAGGCTGGGAAATGGTACTTGAAGCTTATAAAGCACATATAAGTGCTATTCAATCAGTTATAAAGTATAACTTAACAGGTGAATTGAATACAAATATTGCAAATAAAGCAAATTTAGAAACAATTATGACATTTTAGAAATAAGTGCTCCCCCCATAGATATAAGGCACGGCTAGTGTAACAAAATAAGCTTGCAGGAATAAACGCTGGGCTGCCTAAAAGAAAACCTGCAAGCTGGAAAGTGAAGGAACAAGATGACAACAATTGGTGCAGGATGGAAGAAAAGAGATAAGAACGATAATCCATATATTTCTTGCTCGGTAGATGAGGCACTTTTACCACTAACTATTGATAAAAACAAAAGATTAGCCCTCTACCCGATAAAAGAGAAGAAAACGGAAAATTCGCCGGATTTTATTCTTGATTTATTTGTACCTAAGAAAAAGGAAGAGAATAACCAAACATCTGATGATACGATTTGGGATTAGGAGGAGTAATGGCACGACCAAGAAAGGCAACAGTTGATTATTTCCCTTTGGTTTGTCAATTCGGGGACAGTATAACAGCATTGGAGAATCTATACGGTAATGACGGCTTTATCGTTTGGGTTAAACTGTTACAAAAACTCGGAAGAACAGAAAACCATATTATTGATATAAGAACACCCAAACAATGGAAACTGTTCTACTCTATATTCAAACTTGATGAGCAGCTTGTTAAGGAGATTATAGAGGAATTAGTTGACCTTGAATGTTTAGATGAGGAATTTTACAAAAAAGGATTTATTTATTCTGAAAATTTTGTAGAAAATATTGCAGATGCATATAAAAAACGAAATTCTAAAGTTTTAACCAAAGAGGAACTTTGGAGTATTTCTGTAGGAGAAAACTCGTCCGAAAATGAAAGTTGTGGGATTTCTGGGGGAGAAAACCCTCAAAAAAGTGCCGGAAATCCGCAAACTAAACTAAACGAAATTAAACTAAAGGAAACTAAAGATATAAACACACACACTATTAATGTATGTGGAGTAGATTTTTGTGTGTGTGATTTTCAAATCTTAAAAGATTATGCTAAAAAATCCGGTGCTAAAAATAATGACGCTTACATTTATTCACTTGTGAACAATGGTGGATATAAGCAAATTCTTGAAGATGAGAAGAAAAAAAACGAAAGAAAAAAAGCCTCAGAGCAAAAGCTTAGAGAGGTATTGGAAGCTGCGCGCAACAGGGATATTTCCGCGGAAGAAGATGCAAAAATCCGTGAAATTCAAGCGAAATTCAAAGAAGAACATAATCTCAAATGAGGAGGGGAGATGACAACACAAGAGGAGCGAATAATAGCACACTTAAAAGTGTTCGGAACAATAACCAATAAACAATGTAACGAGAATTATGGTTATAGACATTTACCGTCAATCATACGAAACATAAAAAAGCAGACGGATTTAACAATCTATTATTGGTGGGAAGCAGGGTTTAACAGGTTTGGGGAGAAAACGAGATGGAAGGTTTACTCTTTAAAACCAAATGCAATGGAGGGGTAAATGGACAACGAATACAAATTTTTGAATAACTTAGTTTTGGCTTGTGAAACAGAGTTTAAGCGTTATATGAATACTCCGAGAGCAAGGATAACACAAGAAATTAAAAACGATTACAAAAGATACAAAGAAATCTTTGACAAAGATACGGATCTAGTAGAAAGAAACAAGTCTTTAATTACCCGTTTTTTACAAGCTGATTTATTGCACGCAAGTGATATTAAAAAGGCGTTGAAAAAGAGAGGGCTTGCATGAGTATTAAAGAGGACTTACTTAAGTACCCCTGTTTTCTGTTTAAGTACGGGACAATCCGGCCTGTGCCAAAATTAGAGAACTGGGGAAACGACTATCAGTTACACCACTTTGTAAGACAGAGCATAAGGAAAAATAATCCCGAATTTTATAAGCGGGTTGAATATCTTCAAAAATTAATCCTAATGCCTGCTAAGTGCAATTACGACTTGGAGTGTATGGGAGAAGAGACTTTTCTAAAACGGTACGGGGTTAATAAAAATGACCTCGTTTTTAGTAGGAAAAAGTGGAGAGAGGGATACTATGATAGAGCTGACAAATAAAGAGCTGGAAGTTTTAAAAATGCTTAGCTATCCTAATCGCGTAATTGCATCCCAGTTAAAAATAACAGAGGGCACTGTTAAAACACATCTCAACTCTTTATTTTATAAAATCCCTAATCAGAAAACACGTGCCGGCCTTATTATAGAGGCATTGAGGAGAAATATAATAAAACTTGAAGATATTAAATAAGAGGAAATATATGAGCAAAGGCAGACCAAACAATACAGCATACAATAACCGCCTTTATACCAAATGGCACCGAACAGCCGCAAATTGTTATAATCACAAGATGAAATGTTTTGAATGCCCTGAGCATGGTTTCTGCAGCTCTGCAGAGATTGTAAACCCTTACGGTATAACGAATATGAAATATGCGCTGTTAATGATTTACGCGCGGAACGGCAAGCAGGGGTTAGAGAAGTTTTTAAAGAATGTAGAAGAAGTTACAGTAGTGGAGGAAGAATGAAACAAACAGGGGTAAATAATTTATCACAGCAACTATGCGAATTGTGTGGGATTGAGCCCCGCCCTGTACTAGATAAAAATAAGCAAACCCTAGTAGTAGATAAATTAGCTTTTGTCTACCCCGACTTTGAAAATCCTGAAAACTTTGTGAAATTAGAAGAAATTATGCTAAAAGAATTAGCAAAAGAAAGATTAACCGTTGTTAAATGGGTGCATGAGTGGAGTGATAGCATTCTAATGCACGAATATATAATGATAACAAAGTGTGGACATAAATTCCAATTTAAGCATAAAGATTTATATATAGACAACTGGTTTGTAGAACGAGAAAATAGAACAGATTGTTTAATTCTTTTTATCTTATGGAAAGTTATGCCGATATGTGGTGAAGCTATCAAACAAGCCATAGCAGCGGAAGAATGGGAGTATTAGAGGTGAAAATTCAAGACATTAAAGAAATTGGTTTTTATCAAATGAGTAATAACTCCCAGATAGTATATGAAGTATTACAAAATACTGATAATGAATGGTTAAAAGAAACTCCTGCTGATGATTTGATTATAGATGAATGGTCATTTTATAGCTTAGAAGGTTCAGGTTGTAAAGTTTATCAAACATCGGGCGGATTGTTTAGCAGGTATTATGATTTAGCAAAAATAGAAGTAGAAAAGATTACTGATAAAACTTTTGAAATCTTTGGTAATATGGGAGCTTTCCTAAGAGTAAAGGAGCAACAAAATGACAGCAATTGAAGAAATGTATAAGGCGTATGGAGTTGAAAGCGGATATTTTTATTGTGGTTTGAGCCGTGATAGAGGTTTTTTGACTTGTAAATATCCGAGAAAAGAACTTTACGAAGATTGTAGCTTTGCTCTGTGTGATAAGTGTGAATATAAAAGAAAATCTTTTCATCCATTCACCGCAGAAAAACAGTTGGAGTTGATTAAATTGATAGCTAAAAGTTGTAGAGGTTTTGGACTGTTTAGTTATAAACCAGTATGGGAATGTGGTGCTAATTTTTCTTGGGAAACTTTTGATACCACAGAAGATGATATCGATTTCGCCAAAGCTCTTGTAAAGTTAGCAATATCCTTAAAGGACGAACTCGACCACGCCAAAGTCAAGGAGATATTGGAATGATTACAAAATATAAAGTTACTTATTTAAGCGAGTGGGGATTTACATATATAATTTTTAACTCTTTTTCTGAATTAGAAAAATGGAGTGAAAATAATAAAGAAAAAATACATAGTTATTCTCTTATAAAGTCAAGGAGATATTAGAAGGATGAGAACAGAAGAGGAAATAAGAACAAAACTAGAGCGATATAAGCAACATCTTAAGAGATATTCTTGCTATCAAATTGCACATTCTGAAAAAGAGAAGGTTGATTATATATCTCAAGAAGGATTTATTAGAGCTCTTGGATGGGTATTAAATGAAAGTGAGGATTTATGACAGATAAAATAACGATTAATACGGAACAGATAAACATTCTAAAGCATACAATTGGATTTGATAAAAGAAAAATAAAAGGACGAATACATAGAAAATATGAAGCATATCGCAATTATTTTACCTGTATAAAGAATAGACCTAACTATTGGGACAATTTAGTAGATTTAGTGAATAAAGGTTTGATGGAATGCAACAATAATTTAAATACAATTATTGTAGGTGAAGGAGCTTGTTTTTATGTTTCAAAAAAAGGTTTTCAATTTTTAGAAGAATTATTGGATTTAAAAATTACTGAAAGGGATTAACAATGACAGATAAAATAATGATTGACGGTGTGGATGTGAGCGAGTGCCATTGTTATGTTGACAATAACAAGGAATATTCCTGCGGAGAGCATTGTTCAAAATTTCACTATAGGTACTGTGGAGATAATCCAAACTGCTATTACAAACAGCTCAAACGCAAAGAGGACTTAATAAATGAAATAGAGGATGTAATCAAACCTTATCAAGAGGAAATTGAAGCTGATGCATTTAGCCTTCCAAGTGCAATTAAAAGTGTTTTACAACGCAAAGAGCAAGAGTGCGAGGAGTTGAAAGCAAAACTAAAAGAAAAAGACAGTGAATTATCAAAAAAATGCTTCGAATTGTTAGAGAAAAAAGCAAGGATAGCGCAATTAATAGATGAAAATGCGACAAAAGAAGTTATTTATAAAATAAATGGTAAATGTGCAAAAACAACCGCTAATAGAGTAAAAGAGATAACTGCAATAGTAAATAATAAAGCTATAATATATGAACAACAAGACCAATACAAGCAAGCCCTTGATGCGATTGAGGGAATAGTTAATAAAAAAACCGAAATTCCGATATGTGATGAATGTGCATATAGAAATATTCCTGAATGCAAAGAAAATTGTATGCAAGATGTTTTAGGTAAAATCCTCGACATCATCAGCAAGGCGAAGGAGGAAATAGTGGCTTACCGTAGACTGACAGATTTAAGGCTTGTAAAAGAATATTGTTGCAAACCGGAAGGTATAAAATGCCCAATACATAATTATTGCTATAACGACGAATTTCAATGTAGATACTGGAAACAAATTTTTAAAAGGATTAATGAAGAAGGCTTTGTAGTAAGACAGGGTAATCACTGGTATAAAGATTTTAGAAATGAGGAACAACTCCTCGGCATCATCAGCAAGGCAAAGGGGGAAGAATGATAATTAAAATAACTGAATTAACAGAGATTTTCTGTATGTTGATGTATGCGCTTTTCTTGGTACTATCTGGAATGTTTTTAGCAGGTGTATTTGCAACCTTTTTGTTTGAAGTGCTTCCAGATAAATTACAAGAATGGTATGAACAAGAATTACCTAAGAAATTTTTCACAAGGTTATGGAATACTTGTAAAGAGTTTCTAGAAAGGAGTTACCGATGACTAACCTATCAAAAGCTTTAGCTGGATTATTTCTTGTCTATGGTATTTCAACGGAAGAAGGTAGCGGAAAAATTATTATTGATTTGCTAAAAGAAGTTGAAAAACACTACCAATCCAAAGAGCAGGAATGCGAGGAGTTAAAAAAGAGGGCAACTATTGCGGAAGATAATTTTGCTTGTGAAATACAAGCACGCTTGTATCATCAAAACGAATGGTTAAAATTTTCAAAAGAAAACGAGGAGCTGAAAAAGAGTGTTGATAAAATTAAAAATTATGTAAAAAATCAGATGTTCGATGTCGATTGCGAAAATTGGTTTGACCGTTTCATCTACACATTTGAGGAATGGAAAAAGTCAATATGTGAAGATAGCGCCCGCTACCTTAAGGCTCTTGAGGAGATTGAGGAAGTCGCCAAAGATATAACGGAAAAAGACTGCTATGAAAATTCAGATGCTAAAGCTAGTAAAATCCTCGACATCATCAGCGAAGCGAAAGGGGAAGAAAATGCAGGATAGATTTAAGTATAGAGCTGTATTAAAAACAGATAGATTTGTAATTATTGTTCCAACAGACAGTATTTGTGAAACAGGTTATCAAATTGATACAAATATCGCACAAAAAATATTTGAAGATAAATACCCGGATAATTGTTTCTTTTCTGATTTTTTAGAAATTATAGAAAAACAAGAATATATTAATCAGTATTCTTTTGATTGCGATTTGCTAATAACTAAAGATTTTACAAATCTTATGCAATGCACGAGCAAAAAAGACAAAAACGGCAAGCTGATTTATGAAGGGGATATTGTTAAAAGAACAAAATTTAAAAATGGAAATATCTCAATTGGAAAAGTTATATATTGCGAAGATGAAGCACGATACAAAATATTGATATCAGATAATGATAAGTATTCATATAAAGATTATACTAAAATCGTCAATTTATATGATGTTGCATACCATTTAGAAATCATCGGCAACATCTATGAGAATCCGGAGCTATTATATTAATGCTGGATTTTGTCAAAAATTTTGTTTATCTTGATATCGGAGAAAAGGTTCCACTAAGGGTTAAGTATGACGAATATAAATTGATAACAGTTTAAGGCATAACTACACTTGATGTAGTCCTGTGGGGGAGAAATCCCCCACGAAGCAATAGTGAGTATCAGCTCGATGTATGTCGGTAAAGCTGGCTATGCGGTGTCTGACGTACGCAGCCCGCACAAAGTTTGGAGGTCTTTGCTCAGAAAACCTCTTTTTTGTTACAAAAATTCATGAAGTTACATGAAGTATTTGGAGGTTAGAAATGAGTAATGTTATAAATTTTGATAGAGAGAAAGAAATCCCAAACGATTTAATATCGTTCAAAAAGTGTGCTGAAATTGAAGGATGTTCAGTTGGTTATTTGTATAGTCTTTATTATAGTGGAAAAATTAAACGCCATAAGAAAGGGGTATACAAAATATCACTATCAGAAGTACAAAAGGCACAATCAGAGGTAAGTTAAGATGGCAGGAATTAGTAAAAAAATATATAAGACTAAAAAGGGAATAAAAACCACCTATGTTATTACTTATAGAGATTATGAAGGTAAGCAACATACTTATGGTAATTATGAAACACTGAAAGACGCAAAAAAAGATTTAAGTAAATTTGAGGAAGTCAAAGCAAATACAAGTAATAATATAACATTCGGGGAAATTATAAATATATTTATGGAAATGGTAGAAAGAAAATATGCAAAGAATACTATAAAGGCATACCGCAGTTACTTAAACAATTATCTTAAACCACTAATTCCAATAAAATATACAAGATTAAATCCGATAATACTTCAAGAATTGTTTGATAATTTAGAGAGAGAAAAACCCTATACAGCTCATAATGTTTTAATTTTTTGTAAAGGTGCAGTTAATTATTGTGTAAAAAAGAAGAAAATAAATAAATATAATGTATTTGATGATTTAGATGACATTAGAAGACCTTCTCCTGATTTAAACCATTTATGTTTAGAGAAGCTGCTAAATGTTCTTGAAATATGCAGAACCCAAGAAAAGTACCAAAAATATTACAGAATGATTTTTTTACTTGTTGGATCTGGGTTAAGAATTGGTGAGCTTATTGCATTAGAAAAAGCGGATGTTATAGAAAATGTAATAAAGGTTAATAAACAGTTTACTGCAGAAGAAATAAAATATAAACCAAAGACGGATAAATCAAGGCGTATTGTTTATATGTTTAATTTACTTGCAACAGAAATAAATAAACAACTAAAAGAGAATCCGGAATGTAAATTATTATTTTCGAATGAAAAAGGGGGGTATATAAACCCTAGTAATTTTAGGAATCGTATTTGGAAACCATTATTAAAAGAATGTGGGATAAATTATCGGGTAAGATTACATGATGCAAGAGGCACATACACGGATTTAATACTATCAAATGGACTATCTGGAAAATTTGCACAAGGTCAATTAGGGCATGAGGATTATAGCACTACATATAATATCTACGCTAGAAATAGTCGTGATGGAGTTGACAATGCATTGGATAAGTTAAATGAATTATTTTCAAAAAAATGTGAGCAAAATGTGAGCATAAAAAATAATTTAGAAGAAAAGAACATAATTCAGTTGGATAGCTTTCGGGCTCATAAGGGCATAAAAAAAGAGTCTTACGACTCTTAATTAAATTGCGCTTGGAGGGATTCGAACCCCCGACCTTTTGGTTCGTAGCCAAGTTAAAATAATTTTTATAGTTTTCATAATTTTCATAGTTTTTACAAAATGCCTAAAAATAAGGGGTTGTAGACTAACCTTTTACTTTTGGATATTTTATATTTTATATATTTTTCATAGTTTTTATAAAATTTGTGAGCAAAATGTGAGCATAATTTTTAACACGGCATAATTTTTACCCCCTTTTAAATCGGGTAAATTGTAGCATAAAAAAGAAAGTGAGGTTTTATGAATAATTACGAATGCATTAAGAATGCAAGTATTGAAGAAATGGCACAATTTATAAGTTATTTTGTTCGTGAAGGCTCCAAAATCCCTTGCCATATATGTAGAGGAGATTTACATAGATGTATTGAAGAATATGAGCCAGGACTTTTTCGTATAATTAAAAAATTCGACCATACTAAATGCCCCGAGTGGCAAGAATGGTTAAGGAGCAATGATTTAAGGTTAATTGAAAGTCTAAAAGAAGATATAAAAATAATAAAAAATATAAAGGAGAAACAATGCTAACAACAATTAACTTATTAAGATAGAAAAGAGATAAATATTAGTATATTTTTTACAAATCTTCATGAAATTTTGTAAATTATATCGATTAGTAATCTCGTTCCGATACATTAGATGCTATAATTAGATAGGAGGCTTTATGGCTAAAAACCTGCCTAAAAAAAATAACGGTAGACCAACAAAATATGAAGAAAGCTTTTGCGACAAAATGCTTGAGTTTTTTGATATACCTCACACTGTTTTTGAAGAACTTACAAAATATGATAAAGAAGGGAAAGAACATATTGTAAAAATCGAAAAACCAAATGTACTCCCGACATTTGAAAAATTCGCCGTTAATATTGGCGTTCACAGAGATACACTTAATGAGTGGACTAAACAATTTGAAGAGTTTTCCGACACATATAAAAAGTGTAAGGATTTACAAAGAGATATGTTGAATGACCTCGCTATGCGCGGTTTTTATAATCCGACTTATACTATCTTTGTAGCGAAAAATATTGCTGATATGAAAGATAAGGTAGAAACAGAGACAAATTATATTCCGCCTAATATTAGAGTTAATGGAGTGAATATCTAATGGAATACAATTTACTCCCTGCACAAACAGAGTTCTTGAATATTCCGCACGATTACACGTTAGATGTTGCACTGTACCAAGGTGGATACGGCAGCGGTAAAACTTTCTCCGGTGCTTTATTAGGTATTCTGCTTGCAATGAAATATCCGGGTATTACAGGGCTTGTAGGGGCTGATACATTCCCTCTTGTCCGAGATACCACGCTTGTGACCTACTTTGAGCATCTTGATAATATGGGATTTATTCAAGGCCGAGATTATGATTTTAAGGCTGCAGAAGCTAAGATTATATTTCAAAATGGTTCACAAATATTATTCAGGCATTTTCAGGAGCCTCATAAATTAAAATCTTTAAACCTAGGCTTTGTAGAAATAGAAGAAATGTCAGATTGTGCTGAAAGCACATTTTTAATGTTATTATCAAGGCTAAGACAGAGAATAAAACCAGAGTGGAAGGGTTTCAAATACCGTCTATTCGGGCATACTAACCCCGAGGCTTCAAAAGGGTGGATTTATACCCATTTTGTAGAAAAGAAAAAGCCAAATTACAGGCTTATTCTCGCTCCTACTACCCAAAATACATATTTATCAAAACATTATGTAGAAAGTTTAAAAGAAGCGTATGACCCTGAATATTACAGAATGAATGTTTTAGGAGAATTCGGGGATTATACAAGCGGTCTTGTTGTTAAAAATTTTACCTCTGATAATATAAAACCTGTTACATATTTACCGGATTTGCCGTTGCATATTTCAACAGATTTTAACGTTGATCCGATGTGTTGGCTGCTTTGCTATGTAGTATCTAATAAAGTATTTTATTTTGATGAAATAGTTATTGAAAATACACACACTAAGCAAACTACGGAAGAGTTTATAAGACGTTACGGAAACCATAAAGGCGGTATTATTATAAATGGTGATGCGTCGGGGGATTATCGGAAAACGCAAAGTGAGATGTCTGATTATGTTATTATGCGCGAAACACTACGCAAGCACTTTGGAAAAGCCCCAAAGATTGAGATAAGAGGATTTAATCCCCCTATTCATAATAGGGTGGCTGCGTTTAATAGAATGGTCTGTGACGCTAAAGGTAACCGCAGAATTATTGTTGACCCTAAATGTGAGAGATTTTTATATAATATACATAATTTGAAGTACAAAACAGGCACAAGTATTATTGATGTACCAAGCCATACGCAGATTAAGAATGACAACAAGTTAAAGTTTTTAGAGCATCCTTTTGATGCAGGAAGTTATATTGTTGAATATTACTTCCCAATAAATAAGGATTTAGGAGGTAATAGGTAAATGTTTAGAAAATTACTCTGCTTTTTAGGATATCACAGTTGGATACACGTTTTTAGTCCTTATTATTCTGCACCGCAATTTAGATATTGCTCACATTGTAGGAGGTGCGAACGAAATCGCTATAGCTTTATAGAAGAGTGGTGGCGAATTGAAGATATAAAAGACATGAGCAGAATTGAACAATTAGAAAAAATATACAATAACTCATAAAGGAGTAATAAGTGAGCAATATACAAGCTGATATGATAGAAAATGATGTTATATCTTTTACTGTGCCGACAAGAATTTATAGATATAGAGCGGTATACTCAAAACAAGAAGAAGATATAAAAAATAGTCAATTATTTTACTGGCTAAATAAATTCAAAAATGTTTTAAAGGAGTTTATAAATGGACAACATACAAGCTAATACAATAGAAAAAGTTAAGAAACCAAAAGATCCTCAAAAAGTGGTGGATTTTGTTGTAAGTCAATGGAAAAAATTACAAGATAACCGGCAAAGTCAAATTAACCTTGCAATGAACCTGCAAAAATGGGCTTCAATGAACCAGAAGCCAATGAAGATTTATAACACAAGGCAAGAAGAAATTGACGGGTACAAAGATAATAAATTTGCTACTATTGTTGAGGTTACTACAGCGCAAATTGGTAATCAATCTTGGACTAATATGGGACAGATGTTTGATGTGAGGAGCACAGAAACCGGTTTAATCCCGCCTAAAAAAAGCGATTACTTAACAACTATTGAATATGAGCAAGAAGAAAACAGATTTTTAGAGCAATTATATAATGATGATTCTCAAAAACAGTTTATTGAAGAAGGCGAAAAGAAAGCAGAATTGCAAAAGAAAGCACTTGAGCAAGCTCTGTATAGAATGAAGGCCGATGTGCAGCTCGAAAAATGTTTTAGAAATGGCGATTTATTTTGGGGAGAAAAAATATCACAAGTCGGTTGGAAACAAAGAACACTTGTACAAAAAGTCTTTGGGAACAAAGAAAACAAGGTTGATTATGATAATGCAAATATTCAAGCTATTAATCCGATAGCCTTTGTATTTGATACTGTAAAATATGTTAAAGATGATGACGATGTATTTAAAAGTATTATTAAAATTCACAAGCGTTTTGAAACGATTGAAAATATAATGAACCAAAAGTATACAAATAAGGAAGGAAAACAGGTAAATCTCTATAACTTAACTGCTGAAAATATTCAAGAATTAAAGAATATGGAAGATACTACATCTGACACAACAGAACCGCAGGAGGACGACCGAAAAATACAAGAGGTTAAAGTTGGTAATGCATACGCTACATATTTTGTACACGGGGATTTTAAAATAGACGGTCAAGAGTACAAAAACTATATAGCCGAAGTATTCGCTGAAAAGTTTTTAATCCGATTTGAGCCTAACCCGATTTATATTTGTCCTTTTATTATCCAAATGGACGAACAGGATCCAGTAACTAAGCGTGGTATTGCAAGAATGAAAACAATCTACGATTCTTGTGTTATGAGACAAGCTTATATCAACCTGAAACAGCAAAAAGACTTTTTAAACGGCAACCCGCCTACTATGATGACCAGTGAAATGAAAAAGGAATTGATTAAACCAGGTGAGACATCTTACTTGTGGAAACCCGGAGCGATAATCGAATTAGATGATTTGAGTCCGGAAAAAGTGAGTATGCTCAAACCATTTACTTTTGATACAAAAGGTGATGTTGACAATATTACATTTATCACAAATGAAATCTCTGATAACGGAGCAGTAAACGCTAATGCAATGGGCAATACTACTTCTGGCAGTGTGAAGGCAACAGATTTACAGCTTGCAAAGCAGGGGCAGGATATTAGAACACAGCAAACGCTTGATAGTATTTATAAATTTACTATTAAAAATATTGAAGCGGTTGCGCAGATTTTAGCCCTGTTTAAATCTGGTGTTGAAGTGTTTAAAGTAAAAAATAAGAATGTAGAAGAAATGATAGCTATTACTGATATAATCCGTCAAGGACAATATGAGTACCGCTATGAAGATAGAAATGCTTTGATGAACAGACACGCTAAATTAGAGCAGGCAATTCAGCTTATTGAAAAACTGTCCAATGTTCCCGAAATGGCTCAAAAGTTTGATTATGAGGAATGTTTTAAAACGGGTATGGCATCAATCGAATATGATAACCCTGAAAAATTTCTTAAAACTGCTACAACAATAGAGGGAGTTATGGCAGAGTTTCAGAGATTGCAGCCGGAAGAACAGCAGCAAATTATGATGATGCTATTGCAGCAGGCGCAACAGGGCGTACAGGGGATAAATCAAGGTCAGAGTGTAAATGCAGTTAGAAATCCACAAATGCAAGGTCAAGTTATGGATAATCCTGTGCAGAGTGGATTAAATGAGGGAAGCCAAGAATTAGGTATTGTTTAATGTCGGTAGAAAGGGTAAAGAATGCAACTAATAGACAGACTTTTAAAAGTCAGAAATTATCAAATGAGTGAAGATTATAAATATTCTCTGATACAATATCTCGAAAAAGAAGCAGAAACTTATATAAATAAGCCTGCTAATAGCTTACTTGACGGTTATATGCTTTGTTTAAGGATTATAAGGGATATTCCTGAAGAAGTAGAAAAGGCAAGAAGATGCAACAATTAGAAATACAAAATGTTAAAATTGATGTAAAAACACTACCAATTATTTTAAAGTTAGTATATAATGGTAATGAAAAGCAGTATATCTTAAATTTGACTAAGAACAAAAAAGGGGTATACTTAAATACAAAATAATAAGAAAAAGAGCAGCAAGCGTATTATAAAAGATTAATAGCAGCAAGCGTCTTGAGGGTTAACCTTCGGCGCTTGCTTTTTTGTTTCACCTTTCTCTCTCGTGTAGCACCTAAGGCAAATCCCTCAGGTGCTTTTTTATTACGAAAGGAAAATTTATGACAGAAACAGCAGAAACATCAACACTCTCAACTACAGAGGGAGCAACACCTCAAGATGTTGTTGAAACAAATGAGACCGTAGAAAATACGACACCTCAAGAAACTACAACAGAAGAGACTGCAACCGACGGAAAGGGAACTGATGAGAAAGTTGAGCAGCCAAAAGAAACTGTTAATTATGAACAACGTTACAAAGATTTGCAAGCAGAGTATACAAAAGGGCAACAGAGAATAGCAGAACTTGAAAAGCAAATTCCGCAACAAGCGCAAATTGTCGACGAACAAGGACAGATTAATCCGCTGTTTGAACAGCGTTTTAATCATGAGCTAAACAATCGCGAATTCAGCACTTATCAAGCTTATGCAATGCAGATTGAGGATACGGAAGATAGAAACAGCGCTATAAATAAGCTAAATGAAGCTAATATTCATTATGCTAACGGAAATATAAGCGCTTATAACTCCTGTATGAATGAGGTCAAACAGTATTTTAACCCTCAGCTTGTTGAACAGATTGCAGAACAAAAAGCTATTATGAAAGCTCAAAAGGGTGAATATATTAATCAAGCAGTGTATCAACAAAGAATGACGGCAGGGGCTAATCTTGAGGCTGAACTTAAACAAAATACGGAAGTGTGGGAACTTGTTAATCCTGACAGCGAAAATTACTCTCAAGATGTATTTAATGTAGTTAAGCAGATGTTTGATAGCTTTGGGAGCATTGATACAACTGCATTAACTAATGTTATAAAGGCTATTGAAACAAACGGCGTACGAAAGTTTCGAGCTAATTTGGAAGCTCAAAAAACTGCTGAAATGAATAAACAAAAATCAGATATTCCTCTGGGTGAGGGTGTTGCTATTGGAAGCGGCAGCCCGGCAGACATAAACACTAAGGAATACTGGGATAAGTATTACAGTAAATAAAAGGAGTAACTTAATATGGCACAGACTTATAATCTTGACCAAATGATTATAACAAGCACAGCTACAAATTTTGAAAAAAATCTTAAAAATGAACTTGTTATAGGTAAAGCCGCAAAGGCTGAAATGAAAAGCGGTTTAAAAATAGGGGATGAAGTAAATATTATTATGCCTGCTGAGACTTCATTTCAAAAATGGGATGGCGGCGATTTGAACGAACCTGAAAAAATCAAATCTTCACTTGTCAAAGTTCCTGTTGACCAAGGGTATCAAGTAAACTTTGAGCTTGAAGCAAGCAAGGCGCTGCAGATTGAAGAAGCCGGAAACTCTGATAAAGCCGCAAAATTGGTAGCAGAATATTCTGATAATGCAATGTATCAGGCAAAAAATAAAGTTGACTCTTATTTAGGTTCTCTATATCCTCTGGCAGGTACAAAAGAAACAAACAGCGGTGCTGCTATTGCCTTGACTTCTGCAAGTGCAGAAAACTGCTTTAAAATTCTTGCAAATGTTAAGGCAAAAATGAGCAGATTAAACGCTTGGGAGTCCGATAGGATGTTAGCATTTTTACCGCCTGAAATGATTGCTATTATGCTCGGTATGCCGTTTGTACAATACACTGAATCTCAAGTGAAAGACAAAGCAATTGGCGAAATTTCTAAAAAAGCCGGATTTAAAATTTTTGAGTCCAATAATGTCGGCTCAACAGAGTCAGGAAGTACAATTACTTATTACCCTCTATTTGCAGTTGAAGGTAAAACTTTTGCAGCACCAATTCAGAAATCACTGCAGCTTATCCCTTATATGAGAGATGAAAGTCTTAACAAGGCATATAAAGGAGGTTTTGTATTTGGCGGCACAGTACCTAACGCAAAACGTTTAGCAACTGCAATGGTTACTTGCACAATCAGTAATTATTCATAGTAAATAAAGGAGATTATAAAAATGGCAAGAGATAATATTACAGTAGTAGAGCCTGTTCTCGAAGCTTCAAAAAGTGCAGCTTATAAAGCTGTAACACCTACAACAATCAGTACTGCAAACAACGCAACAATCGTTGGTGCTACAGGGGTAAAAGATAATTCCTTGGTTGTAATTGTAAATGCGACTACTGCAGGAACAGTAACATTCAAAGCCGGGGTTTATCACAACGCTGTCTTAGGTGATTTGGCTGTTCCTTGCGGTACAGGGTTAACAGCTATTCAAATTGAAAACCCTTCACGTTTTCAAAAAGCTGATGGCAATATTGATGTTGATTTTACAACTGTTGCCGGAACTATCTATGCGGTAGGTAAACACGCAGGACTTGAAGCGGTAGCATAATGACTATTCTTCTTAAAAAGCCCCTTTGATTAGGGGCTTGATAAGGAGATAAAGGAGTAGAAATGGTAAAAGTTAGAAATAAAGAAACAGGCTTAGAATTTGATTTAGAGGATTTGGCTGCTGCTGAGCTTATAAGATGCAACCCTCTTACTTTTGAAATCATAAAAGCTACTAAAGAAGCTTTAAAAATGATTGATAAAGCTGAAATACCGACAGATGAGCAGAGGCTATTAGGCGAAGTTAAAGAAGTGAATTTAGAAGAAAAGTACAAAGATGTTGAAATTATTAAAGAAGCACCCAAAAGACCTAGAAGAAAGGCAAGATAATGGCTAAGACTTTTCAAGAAATACAAGAGGATATTGCGTATATTTTCAGGTCAACTATTGATCCTGACGATATGCAGCTTGAAAACCAATCAGAAGAAGAATACTTAAATGTTGCCTCTTCTTGCTATACAGAAGCTATGAGATTACTTAATGACAATAATTTTGACTTTAATATCTCAAACAGCACTATTAAGACAAGAAGTAACAGAGCAAGTTATCAAGGAGTAAACGGGCAGATTATTAAAAACGGAGTGCTGGTCGAGGGAAACACAACAGCTTTAAGGTATGACGCTAACGGTAACTTATTAAGAAGTCAAACAGGCAGACCATCTAAGTTTTGGCTTGATAATGAAGAAAATATTATTTTATACCCGACTCCTGACGCTGTTTATAATGTAACAGTTAAATTCAAGGATATGAGATATTTTCTTGATTCCGATTTAGTTCCGCAGTATGAGCCGCAACCAACTTACACTCTAAGAATGCCAGATAGGTTACAGGCTCCATTTATTGATTGGTTGAAGTATGAAACATTGGCTAACTATATCAAAAATTTATCTAAACCTAGATATCAACCAATAATTAACAAGGCTGAACAATTAAGAATGGCTTTTTTAAAGCTGGCAAACGGATATAAAGATGAAGCATATATGAGTTTATAAAAAATGACAAGTAAATTTTTATCAAATTTATTAAATACAAGATTAACTCCTGAGCAAGAAAAGCAATTCCAGGCGGATTATGCCGGATATGCAAACGCTACAGGGAATAGTCTCAATCCTGATGATGTAGAACATTATTATAATTACAGGGGGGCTTGGAAAGCAGGGCAGCTAACACCTGATAAAAATTCACATCTAACAGGCCAATTTAAAAAAATAGGTCATCCAACTTATTTTGCTAAATTTTTAACTCCAAACACACCTGATTTTATGGTAAACGCAGTAAACAGGATGTATAGCAATAATCCTTATTATACGCCTTATGAGGTGCAATAATGACACAAGCTTTTACAGATGCAGCAAGCTATATAATAAATCAATTCAAAGGTATAAGACAGATTGACGGCTTAAATGGTTTGAACGGTCAAATTTCTGCTACAACTGCAATTAATGTAGAAGCACAGCCTATTGAAGATGGCAGCGGGTATTATTTAAAAACGACTTTAGGCAATACTAAAATTGCTCAACTTGAAGGCGGATACAGGATTATTAAAGATTTTGAAACTGAACAAGATGGAACAAAATATTTTATTGCATATGCGGAAAATGAAGAGCAAGGGGCGCTATACAAGTATGATGATACCGGTTTTACATTTATTCTTAACGGGTTAGAAGTTACAGGGCAAGCAAACGGCATTACAATGAATGATACTGCATATGATGTGTTTGTGTTTACCAACGGCAAAAATTTTGAAAGTATATGTTTTGCCAAAACTCCTGTAACTGAGACTATAAATCCATTATATGATAGTGAAGTGATAGAGGGATTAACTATTGCAGAGCAAGCAGGTTCACTTGTAATTGGCGGTAATAACGGCGTTGTGAGTGCAAGCCGCAAAGGTGACATTTTTGACTGGGATTATGTAAAGCCGGCTGATGATTTAACTAAGCCGTGGTACCAAATTGTAGGCAAGCAAATTACTGCGGTAGTGCCTTATATCAACGGTTTAATGGTATTTACTAGAGATGATAGCCGTATGTTTTTAGGCAATATGTCAAATTATGAAGATGCAGAAGTACAGAGCGCTAGTCTAGGCGGTTGCTTTTCTTATGAGAGTTGGTGTATTCACGATAAATATTTATTTTTTTACGATGATAATCAAAAGAATATTTATTATTACTTACAAAGCGATATTGGGCAGAAGGTTTTAGGCGAACCTGTCGGGAATAACATACAAACATTTTTCCATAGACCTCAAAAAGTCAGCTTGATGTCATTTATCGGGGATAATAAATCAGAAATTTGGCTGAAAATAGATGATGTAACACTTATTTATAACTATTTTCAAGGTGAATTTTATCAAAGAAAGCAAAATCCGGTTAATTCCTATTGCGTTTATGATTATGAGATTTATTCTTGTGATGATAACGGTAATTTGTTTAAGGAGCGGGCTAAAAACTCTGAAAACTGTATATTTGACGGGGTTTATATTCCGGCTGTTTATGAAACTCCGTATATGGATTTTGGTAATTGCAACTATTTAAAAGAATTAGATGAAAATCCGCTTTTAACTTATGGAAAGAACTTTAATAATAACTTTAAGATCACTTTTGACAACATTAAGAAGAAAAAGCATAAAAGGATTGATTTAGATCAAGGTGCGGATTTTATTTGGGCTGATGATGATTCGCCGGAAGAGGGAGTTTACTTATGGGATGTTGCTATATTTCCTGCTGATTTTAGCTATATCAAAGGCACAAAGAAAGCTAAAGCGCCAAATGCATTTTATTTCTTGAAGTTTATTCTAGAAACCGAAAAAGAAGGAGATGACTTTGCGATTTCGCAGGTAGAGTTGAGGATTGACAGCGTTGAAAAAGATACATTGGGATTGAAGTGATGATAGTTGATAAATGCAGAGATAAATCAGAATTTTATAACTTATATTACAACAGGGACAATGAGAGGTTACCTGCACCTGATGCAATTCTTGCGCTACCTACTTATCGCTGCTTTTATGACGATGATGGGCACCTTGTAGGCTGTATTTATTTGGAAAATGAGGATGGCAAGGTTATGTTAAGCGGTTTTGCCCGGCGCAGGTCGTACTCGCAAATCCTTGAAGCAATTGAATACATATTAAAACTCAATCCGACGCTGGACATATATTCAAGAACCACAAAACTTACAGCGCGTTACGCATTGACTGGAGCAGGTTTTGAGAAAATAGATGATGAATTATATATAAGGAGGGCAAAAAATGGGCGGAAGTAAAAGTAAGGCACCAGAACAACCGACCACTACAACAAATATGGGGCAGTTTGGCTCTACAACTACTAGTAAAACAGGTAGCACATGGAACCCGACAGCATTTCAAACACAGTTTGTAAATAATTCACAGGATTTAATATCTAATGCTCAAAATGCATTAGTGAACCCGAGCTTAAGTGAAGCAAGGATAAATGATTTAAATAGGACTACTAATCAAGATTTTCAAAATAATTTATTAAATCCGGCACTATCAAAAGGACTTTTAAGGGGGTCTACAGCGCAAGATATTTATAGTGTTGGCCAGCAAAATTATGCTAATGCTTACCAAGATGCATTAGATGCTGAAACACAAAGACAATATCAAGCACTATCTAATGCCCTTGGCAATTATACAACGATGTATGATATCGCAAGCGGTGTTACAGGGTTGAGTAATGCATTAAATCAAGCTAATTCTAACTATGCTTTATCTGCTGCACAAATGAAAACACCGGGATTTTGGGGCTCTTTGTTAAGCGGTTTGGGGAATATTGGACAACCATCTTTAAACGTTAAAAAATCATAAGGAGGAAATAAATGGCATTCTTTTTAGCACCTTTATTTAGTGCGTTAGGTTCATTAGGAGCTGGTGCAGGAACAGCAGCAGCCGGAGCAGGCGCTGGATTAGGGGCAACTGCGGCCGGAACAGCAGGTGCAGCAGGTGCCGGACTTGCTGGAGCAGGTGCAAGCGGATTAGGAGCTACGGGCGCGGCTATAAATGGAGCATTAACAGGTGCCGGAACAGGCGCCGCAAGCGGCTTAGGAGCTACAGGGTCTGCAATAAATGGGGCGGTTACCGGAGCAGGCGCTGGGGCTGTAAATGGTCTTGGGGCTGTCGGCACAACTGCAAATAATGTAATAAACACAGGAGGTAGCACTTTTCAAAATGCTCTTACCGGAACAAAGGGAGTATATAACAATATGAAATCAGGCATAGGAAAATTACAGGATAAATATAATAATATGTCAGATTTTCAAAAAAGACTGATATCTAACAGCTTAAACTCTGCAAGTGGAAACAATCAACAAAGACAAACTTATATTTCTCCTAGTAATGTAAGTTTTCAAGTTCAACCAATTTCAAGGAGATATTACTAATGCCTAATTTTGATTTTATGAATAAGTTAAGGAAAAATGTATTATCAGGTAATGATTATCAATTTGTACCTTTGCAAAGGGTCGAAGGGGCAAATAATGCCGGTTTAATGCCTAATGGCACTTTGGCAAATGCACCTCAGCCAGAAATAAAAGGGTTACAAATAGATGAAAATGGAAAAATGTATGAAACAGACATTGAACCCGAAGTCAGAAGTAGTTTTGTAAAAAATCTTGTAAATAACATTGGCAATAAAATTTTAGGCACACCCGTTGGAGCAGCAAGCAATATTGAGCAAATTGGGGATAATGAGTTTAATGCTTCTTTGAGCAAAACTCCACGACAAGGAGGTTTTCTTAATAACATTGCTAATGGATATAGAGAAAACTATTATCAACCGTTTAGTATTAATAATTTAGGACAAAATAGAGGTTGGGGAACTCGTTTAGGCGAAGGATTTGGAACTCTAGGACGATTCGTAGATAGTTCCTTGGGGAGAGGAATTTTAGCGGCTGGTTTAAGTGCAGCAACCGGCTATGGTGAACCGTTAGAAGAGCTTGCTATTGCTACAGTGGGGAGACAACGGGCAAAAACAGCAGACAGGTTATACAGAGACCAGCTTAAAGCTCAAGGGATTAACACAGATGATATTAAAGGTAATATTACCCCTGAAATTTATAGAAATATACTATATGGTCAGCAGTTACAGGATAATGCGGCTTATAGAAATATGATGTTGAATAATCAGCAAAGACAAATTGAAGCCACTGAACGTTACAGACAAGATATGTTAAAAAGGCAAGAAGAAAAAGATGCTCAAGATAATTATTATAAATCTGCAAATTTAGGCTTGCAGCGTGAAAAATTAAGTATGCAAAAAGAACAACAGCAAAATAAAACAAATGAAAATAAGCAAGTTTTACAAAAAATAGGTGACATACAAGCTGTAGAACAACAGTTAAATGATTTTGTAAAATCGTTTAATAAAGTGAATAATCCTTATAGATACCGAGTCGCTGGTGGAGTAAGTAACAAATTAAATACGTTAACTAAAGAGGAGGCTAATTTTAACTCACAAAGAACTCTTTTATTTAACAAAATTGCTCGCGATTTAGGCGGTGAAAAAGGTGTTTTATCAGATCAAGACATTAAGCGTATTGAAATGGCCTTACCAACATTAGCAGATACGACCGAACAGAAGAAGGCAAAAATGGAGGGGATATATAATTTATTAAATATTCAAAAGGCAAGATACCAAGGCTATACAGGAAATTCTACACCAACAGTGGATAACGATCCCCTAGGAATTTTATAAGAGGTTTAAAATGGATTATAACGAATTTGCAACAAAAATAAAAGATAAATATCCACAGTATAAAGATATGGACAACAGGGAGCTTGCTCAAAGAATGGTTGATAAGTACCCGAATACTTATGATGTTACTTTTGAGGATGAGCAAGAACCAATATACAAGCTTGAAGGCGGTGTCAGTAAAACTGTTGACTTAACACCAAGCGGAATTGTTAACCAGCTCGGTGATACTCTTGGTGCTGCGGCAGTTGCACCTATAATTGCATTACGTGATAAAACCAGTGTAAAAGAAGCGTTTAACAGAAATAAGGGACGTTACTTAGACTCTAGAAAAAATGACCCATTAGCAAAAATACAGGATTTTACAACTGATATGGCTGTCTATTCTGCGTTGCCTTTCGCAAGAGCTTTTAAAGGCGCTGGCACTTTATCGAAAGTCGGCAACTCTGCATTAACAGGATTATACCAAGGTGGATTAATCGGTGGTTTAGAGAGCCTTAAAAATAACGGCAATTTATCAGGAACCGGAACAGGTGCAGGAGTTGGAGCTACTCTGGGTGCTGGTTTTCCTATTGTAGGCAGAACTATAAAAGCAGTGACAAGTCCTAAGGTTGTAAGCGCTTTGACATCTGTACCTGAAAAATACTTAACAAGGGCTATTGAAGCAGAAAAAGCCGGAAATAGTTTGTTTCAAGGTCAATGGAACCCTGATACAGCATATCAGGGAGTAGGGAGAAAAATAAGAGAAGCAAAAAAAATGCTGCCAACAAAAGAAGCCTTTGCAGAAGAATTTAACAAACAGGGGAAAAGGGCTGTACAAGGGTTAGAAAATCTTAAAAATAAAGCAGGGGCTGATATAAGTGAAGTACTTGAAAAACTCGGACAAGAAGAAGCTATTGATATAAATGGGTTAAAAAATGCTCTCAATACCAATATAAAATCTTATGCTAAAGGAGGAGATATTAATCCTGCATTAGAAACAGCAAGCAGAGATATAGAGCAAGTGCAAAATCTATTACAAAATGAAACAAAACCTATTGATTTGCATAACATTAAAGAAATGCTATACGACAAAGCAAATTATGAGACACAGGGCGGCACTATACGTAATGATGTTTTAAAAGGTATGGCAAATCAGGTTAATAACTTCCTGAGAACAAAAGTGCCGGAGTATCAAAAACCGAATGATGTATACAGTATGGTAAAAGACCTTGAACGAGGGTTAGGCGGATTAAATCAAAATACTGTTGCAGGAAAATTGGCAAACTATGGTAATGTTAATAATACATTAAGCGGGTATGATACCAAAATAAAACAATTAAATGATTTGTTGCCTCGAGAACAGCAGTTTTTACCACGTGTAAAGGAAATTATTGCAGACCAAAACGAAATAAACAATATTCAACACCTAATAGGGGATAATTTTGTTAGAACGCCTAGAAGTTTAGAAAAGGTCTATGATTTAGAACGCATACAAGCACTAGAAAATCTGCAAAATAAAACAGGGGTAAACATTATGGACGAGTTTAATAATGTGAGAGCTAGAGAAGCTCTTGAACAGCCTGCCCCCGGACAAGGTGGTGGCTCCGGCTCTGCTCAAGGATTTATTAATAACGTTTTAAGACCTGCGATATCTACTACTGCAACTGCGCTAGGAACATTGGGAGGTGGGTTTTATGGCGGTTTAAGTAGTGGTTTAATTTCTACGCTACTATATTCGCCTAAAATAATGGGGCAGGGTTATGTGAAAGTCGGCGGCAGTCCGTTCTTACAAAAATTATTTGCTTCACAGGGGCAGGAAGCTCCGCAATGGTTTGTACCTCTACTATACGGAGGTGCTAATGAGTAGTTTCACTGATATGTTAGTAGATAATCAAGACCAAGCGCTTATTGATAATACTTTACCAGCTCTGTTGTTAGGCGGCAGAATTGGTAAAACTGGGGTTAATTGGTTTAACGGTATAAAACCATACTTAGGGGATATTTGGGCAGGGAGAAACCTTTTATTTCATAAACCATTTAAGAAAATGACACCTGAAGAATTTGAAAATTACAACAATTTAGGAACTGATTATTATCAATATCACTTGCAGAAAAAACCGGTGAATATTAAAGGGTACGGGCAAGTAACATTTGGCAGACATAACAGAGGAAAAGATAAAACCCAAGATATGGAACAATATCCATTTTTAAGAAAAAATCTTGAGAATTCTACGTGGAGCCGAAATACAAATTATAAAAATGAGACCGATAGGAATTATGACCATTTTACAAATACATACATGGGTAATGAGTACGATTATCTCATTGAAAATATTATTAATAAAGGAAAAAAATACAAAATGATGCAAAAAATTGATAAATAAACAAGGATTCCAAACCAAGGGCAGTTGCTCCCTTGGGGGAATCCTTTTAAAGGACTTACCTCACGAGGGAAATTCAGCTCCCTCGGAATAAGTCCTATATACATTATAACACATTATACACGTTTTTCAACATAAGGAGGTTAAATGCAGAAACCGGATTTAATAGAATTTGCAGCAGGAACCAAAGCTAAGGCACAGGAAGTTAATCAGAACTTTGAAGAGTTGTTAGATTATACTTTTGGCTCAATACAAGAATTAAAAAGCTATATTGAAACACAGATTGCCAATATAAATTTAACTATTTCCAATAATATTTATACAGGAAAAATCGAAATCTTTTCTGGAAGTGCTGACGCTATTCCTACTGGCTTTTTGCTTTGTAATGGTCAAGAAGTAAGTAGAGAAACTTACAGCAACCTATTTGACGCTATAGGTACGGTTTATGGAGAAGGAAACGGCGTAAATACGTTTAATGTACCTAATCTGATTGATAAATTTGTAGAAGGTGGCAACAGCGCCGGAGAAGAAAAAGAAGCAGGATTGCCTAATATTACAGGTAGCATTAGAGCATATAATGATTATCAAGGTGTCGCAAGTGGCGTATTTTATGCTAAAGCTCTTGGTACAGTTTCAAAAGGTGGCACTACATATACTGGAGGAGATTTTCTATTTGATGCTTCTCGCTGTTCAAGCGTGTACAAAGATGGAACAAAAACGGTTCAACCTGCTTCACTAACAATGTTGTACGTAATAAAAACTTAGGAGGAAATAATGGCTTTTGAAGTCAACGAAAACGGGAATATAATCTGTGTACAAGGGGATAACGGACAATTAGCTATAAATGGCTTGCCAACAGATAAAAATTATACTGTTTATTTTGCAATACAAGATAGCAACAGAATACCAATAGGGAGTGAAGTATCTGCTCAAACAAACAGGCAGGCAACAATTGTTTTCGCAATTCCTGCAAGTTTGACAGATTTATTAAAAGTTCCGAATGGAAGGGATACGGAGGAATATTATTATGGTATAAAACTTTGTTATCCGAGTGATGGCACGGAGGATACTTTATTATTGGGAGATTCCGGCATGGGAGATATTAATACGATTACTGTATATCCTAAGAAAGTTGAGGGTACTTTATAATGGCAGAAATAAGAGTAAATGTATCGTCTGTAGGCTCAAAAGGGACAGCACAGGCAACAAATAACGCAGCTCAATATTGGGCTGAAAAAGCAAGAGAATGGGCTATAAGTGAAAATCCGGTCTCAATGGAGGATAATTCTTCTAAGTACTATGCAGGTAAGGCGAAAGAATATGCTCAAAGTGCCCAGCAATACAAGAATGATACACAGGAAATTGCAGATACTGCAGAAAGCAATATTGATGACTTAACTTCCGATTTTAGCAGCTTATACACGGAAAAATCGGAGGCTTTGCAGAGTGAATATTCAAATTATTCAAGCAGTCTAGAAGCTGCTAAAACTTCTGCGATTACAAGTATTCAAACAACAGGTACAGAGGTTAATACAAGTATAACTACAGCAAGCACGAGTGCTCTAAGTGATATAACCACTGCGAAAAATACAGCAGTAGAAGATATTCAGGATGAAGCAGATACTCAAATTAGTAATATTCAATCTACCGGTTTCTATATGCGGGATGGCAGGCTTTATTATGTTGATAGTGAAGGACAAGAGCAGGAGTTTAAATCAGGAGAAGGACTTCCTCTCCTCTCCATCCGCCCTGCATTGTACGTTGATGAGTCACTTGGCTTAGATTACTATCTCAACGGACAGCTGTTGACTGTTAACGCAAACTTACAGGGTGCTGTTAATGCACTCAAATCTTTACAAGCAAAAAATCCATCGCTGTTTACAACAGAGGAAGAATGGCAGGCTGAAAAAGAGGCGAGCGACCACGGGCAGGTTGGTAAGCTTGTATTGAATTATGCACAGGCAGAGGTCGAAAAACAATGCTCTATTTTTGGTGGTGAGGATATATTAACTAGTGAAGAGAATTACTGGTTAGTTGAAAAAGCCAAAAATGATGTTGAGGTGGGGGATTTAGCTTATCCTTGTGACAGTTCCGGTACTAAAACAGGAGATGACGCTGCAGCTATAACTGCTGTGTGGACTGGCACTTATACAGGTGAGCCGATAATATCCATTACTGAGAGTGGCAACAATGGTAAGTCTTTTTATTCAGAAGTCACATTAACAGAGACCGTTACAACAGACGAAATTGTGTCCTTCCGGCTTCCTGCTGTTATTAATATTCAGGGTGTATTTGATTTGCAAAATGCAGCGTTGACTGTTGAAGCAGGATTGCCCAATATTACTGGTACTACCAACCAAACAGTTTCAGGTAATACAGATGATTTTACAACCGAGTGGATTGGCGCTATTAAGACTGATTTTATAACAGGTACAGGAAAAGGGCTTGCTGAAAACAACTGGACTAATAGAAGATTAACCAGTAGAATTTCATTAGACGCTTCCCATTTAAATCCAATCTACGGCGCCACTGACACTGTACAGGAAGAAGCAATCCAATACCCTTGGGTTATCCGTTTAGCAACCGGACAAGAAACAGAGGTTAATATCAGAAATGATATCGAGCTGAATAATCCATTTTTCTTTGGAATGAGCCAGTATTTTGATGTAGAACCGAATAATCTCAGCTGGCTAAAATCTGATGGTGAGTACAAACCTAAATCTGTTTATCCTGACTATTACAACTGGATTTTAGAAAATGTTAATAAAGGGGTAGAAGGGTTTAAAGGTCAAGAAGGCTATTGTTTTATAGCTACTGATTCATCTGGTTATTATTGGTGGGTTTCTACTGAAAGTCCAGTAGTGGGTGCATCAGTATATAGGTATGATGTTGGCGTAAATTCAATGTTTTTTGATGGTACAGTCGAAACATTAACCTCAAATGGATTTACTTTTACTTCAATTTTTGAAGGCTCGTCTTACACGGTAACAAGAGATTCAAGTAAGGATACTAGTATATTACACCCTGCAGTATGGATTACAGACAACGACTTTGAAATTAATACCTCTGATGAAACCTTTAAGCTGCCGTTGAAAAATGGCACAGAAGGAATGTTTGGAGGCGGTGCTGGTGTTGTTCCTTCTGGATGGGCTCTCTACTACTACGTCGGTGAAACTGTCCAGAATGCTAACCTGATTGACGCAGGAAGGATGCAAGAACAGATAACTAATATCAATGCGCCATCGCGCGGTTATCTCGTGCAAAGCTATGTTAATGGTAGAAGCTGGTATAGAGTATATTCTGATGGATGGTGCGAGCAGGGTGGACAGATAACTGTTACAGAGACAGTTACAAATATTACTCTTTTAAAATCATATAAAGATAACAATTATAATACTGTAGGCTGTCAGTGTAATACGGGTGCATCAGCAGGCTTTTATACGATTAATGTCGGCCAGTACAATGCAATACAGATACAAATACGTCAAAATTCTGTAGGGTCGCCACTGGTAAATTGGATAGCCATGGGGTACATAAAATAGAAGGAAGGAATGAAGTATTATGGCATATAAACTAATAAAACCTTATACAGCTAAGCAATATGCAGATTTTATAGTGCTGCACAACCATCAAAACGGAAGAAAAATTGAGGAAAGTGTAAATGGAGAGTTATTTGCCTTAGAGCCATACGAAAAACTTGTTGACGGTGAGGTTATAGATAACACACAAGAATATGAGCAAGAGCAGGCACGTAAAGAATCCGAACGTATTGCAATGCTTAACCTTACTGCTGCCGATGTAGAAAGAGCTATATACAAAGCTAAAGGGCTTGATTTTAATGACGTTATCTCTCTTGTAGAAAAACAAAAAGCCACTATTGATATTAAAGCTCTGCAAATCGAGCTTAAGGCAAATAATTTCTATAGAGGCAATCCATACATCGATGCTGTAGGTACAATATTAGGATTCACAAACGAACAGTTAGATAAGTTCTTCGATACTAACGATTACAGATATCTGACAACCTGTAAGCTTAAAGTTAATGCGATACCGGAAGATGCTGTTATAGAGATTAACAGTGAAATCCAAAGTGAAATAACAGTGCCATACGGCAGTACTGTTGATATAGTTGTGAGCTGTAAAGGCTATATAAGCCGTAAAGATGTTTTGACATTAACAGAAGATAGAACACTGGAGGTGGTTTTAGATGAAGATACAACCGGCAGCGACACAACCGACATTTCAGATGAGGTGGACACAGCGCCTGATACAGCAGAAAAAGCTGACGCAGATAACGCTGGATAACGGCAGTAAATTATTAGTTCGTGAAAGTCCGGACTACAAACTTCAATCCCTGTATGATAAAGCGGGAAACTGGGTTAAGTCTAAGCTCAAGTTTTATAAAGGTAACAAAGTATACAAAGTCATAAGGAGTGAAAACAATGTTTAAATGGATTAGAAACAAACTACTTGAGGGTATTGTTAAAGATGTTATTGAAGAATTACCAAAACTCAAAGTATCAGCGCGCAAGCTATTAGAGGAAAAGAAAGATGAAGTTCTTGAAAAAATCAGAGAAGCAATCAAAGAAAAACTTTTGGATTTGGTTGAAAAACTTTAGGATAACACCAAAAGGATTTAGTTTTAAATTTACGTGGAGGTTTTAGGATGGGGAAGTTTTTAACTTGTCCGGCGAGAATTGAGCAGCTGGACGAAAAAGGCAAATACAAGGTTTTAGACAATGAACTGTATAAGGATGATGACGGCTCTATCTACCTTGTATGGCGCGGGTATGAAACGGATAATTTTACTTGGATTAATTCTAACGACTGGGATATAAGATGTTCTCATCTACATGATGTCGGATGTCAATATCACCAGTTGGTAAAAGTCCGGCTGAATATCCATCAGCTTAGAATGTTACGATTTGTCAGAACAAAAGGTTGTAAAATTATTTGTGAAGATTTGCCGAAAAAATTCTTAACCATTGTTCCGATTACCGGACACGAGATAAATAATATGTTTTATCGAATGCTCAAGGCTGCGGACTGTCCTAAAACACCTAAGTACATTCAATATCTTTATCGTGCTGGTGTAGCTTTTAATTTTAACTGGTTTTTTACTGGAAAAGAAAATATTGATTTAGAAAATTTATATAAGAAAAATGGATAAAATAAGGAAAATGGATATATTAAGTTTTTGGCAAGTTTTAATCCCAACCGTTGGTGTTACCTGTATTATTGTAATCGGCGGCTTGATTTGGGCCGTTTCTAAGATAAAAGAGTTTTTAGGAGGGGAATACGTTACAAAAACAGAATGTAACGAGTGTTCTAATCTTGTAAAAAGAGATTTACATAATGAAATCTTAGAAGTTCAAGAAAAAGCAACTAAAATGGATGAAGTACTTATAAGAATTGATACAAAGGTAGATTTATTACTAAGTGGAAAGATTAAAGGGAGCGAATAAGAACGATATGACAGTTAAATACATTATAGGACATTGGACAGCTAATAGCTACAAGCCAAATGCAACAGATTTAAAAAGTTATCAATTACTTATAGATGATAAAGGTGTAAAGCATATCGGCAAAGCTATTGGTCAGGCAGCATCTACTGGCGGCATGAACTCTATAACTTATAATATTTCTTGTTGCGGAGGATTGAACAGGACACCTATTACAAAAGTTCAAGCAGAAGCTTTTTACAAAGCCTGTGCAGAAAAAATAAAAGAATACGGATTAAATATATCTGACTTTTATACACACGCAGAAATCGGGGAAATGTGCAGAAACTATAAAACAAAAAACGCTGGTGAAAGTTTAGCTCATGCTGATTGTGCAGGAGAGTTAATAACAAAACTCCTTCCTTGGAATAATTATCTAAACCAAAATATCAGCAAGGTGGATTTGCGTAATCTCCCAGATATTCAAGGTACGGCAAAACAAACAGGGGATTTTATCAGAAATAAAATCAAGTGGTATTTACAAAGATTATGAAATATTACAAAGAAAAAGCCTTTTTATTAAATATGCCGTCGGTTATTATAGAAGATTTACTAACATATGACTTTTGGAACGATACAGAAAAAATGATTGTTAAAAATATGTTTGGAAACACAAATGATAGAAAATCTATAAACTATATGATTACTAACGGGATATTAAATTATGAGAAAACTCAAGCACATCTACATTATAGAAACGCACTTTTAAAATTACATAATTTTTTAAAAAAGACTAAAAACCCAATGTACAAAAGGCTTTACAAAGTAATAATTTAATTAAAATTTCCGAACTTTTACTCTCTTATGAACCTCTATAATGTGATTATAGGGGGATTTATTATGTATAATTATGGAATGGGATATAACTACAATCAGTACAACCCGATGATGACAGCCCAACAGAGAATAAATAATTATGAAACACAGTACCCGCAATATACCCAACAACCCCAACAGTCAAAAATGCAATTTAATGTAATACCAGTATCAAATATTGATGAAGCCAATGCGTATATTGTTGATATAAGTGGTACTCCAATGTTCTTTTATAATGCCAAAGAAAACCAAGTTTATATGAAGCGTACAAATATGGAAACAGGGGAAGCTATATTTGCAACTTTTTCTAAAATGGAAGCAGTTAAGAAGGATGTAAAAGGAATAAGTCAAACAACTTACGAGAATGATATTAAAACTCTTAATGAAAAGATAGATGGATTATATCAAATATTAAATGGATCGGTTACAAATAGTAACCAGTTGAAAACAAAAAAGGCGGTGAAAGATGCTGAATAATCCTATGCAGCTTATTGGAATGCTGCAGAACTCAAATAATCCTATGGCTATGATACAGCAGATTTTAGGTAGTAACCCGCAGTTTAAACAGGTTATGGGTATTGTACACGGAAAAAACCCTATGCAACTTGAACAATATGTAAGAAATCTTGCAAAAGGTCAGAATATAGATATTAATCAATTAGCTAATCAATTCGGATTGAAGATAAATTGACTCCTAAGCCTTTTGGAAAGGGCACAAAGGGTGTTTGCCGCTAAGCTTTTATAGCGTGAGCGTGATATTAGGTAACACATTATAAAAGAAAGAGGTAAATTATGGAAACACCATTATCAGCGGCAGATATTGCAGCAGTTACAGGGAAAAATCAGTGCGGCTATGGTGACGGATTTGGCTATGGTGGCGGGTGGATTTGGGTTATACTTCTTTTTGTTCTTTTCGGCTATGGAAGAAACGGAAACGGATTAACTCAAGTAGAGCTACAAAACGGATTTGATACACAAAGCCTTTTAAGAGGTCAAGAAGGCATTAAAAATGGACTTTATGACGGATTTTACGCACAGAATACTACGATGTTACAAGGCTTTAATGGAATTGGAAGAGAAGTACTTGAGAACCGTTTTGAAAATTCAAAATGCTGCTGCGAAACTAACCGTAACATTGATGCAGTTCGCTATGAAGCTGCCCAAAATACTTGCGCAATAACTTCAAATGCAACAGCAAACACACAAAAAATTCTTGATAAGTTATGCAATATGGAAATGAATGCTAAAGACCAAAGAATTGCTGATTTGACAATAGGACTTCAAAGTGCTAACTTCCAGCTTTCACAGCTTTCACAAACGGCCAATATTGTAAATTCGATAAACCCAAGAGCAATTCCTGCATACTTAACTTGCAATCCTCAACAAGCAATCTACTATGCTTATAATGGCTTAGGTAGCTGTGGGTGCGGCAATTTTGCGTAATAGTTTCGGGTAGGTGCAAAAGTACCTACCCATTTATAACAGTTAATTTAGGAGAATAAAAATGACTTGTGATTGTATAACACATAAAGTTGAAAATGTAACCGCAACGACTACTAATGTAATTCTAACTGTTACTAATTCAACAAATAAAAGCACCTTAGATTGCTTTAATTTTTCTACGGGATGTAAAAGCATTTCAGACATTGTTGCCGGTGCTCCTTTGCCTGTTCAGGTAAATGTAAACGGGACTTCAGTAGCATTGCTTAATCGTTATTCCTTGCCGATTTTAAGCAATCGTGTTCCTAGGCGTTCAAGAGGGGCATATGTTGTACCGGCAACGGGCGAACCTTATGTAATACTATTTGATACCCCCGTTTGTAAATGTAACGCATAGGAGGTATTTATGGAAAAACTAACACAAAAATATAAAGCTTTAAAAGAAAAATACCCTAATATTGCAGAAGATTTAATTATGAAATTCTTTCATGATATGGAAGATATAGCTATGAGTACTCTTGTAGAATATGAGTGCGAAAAAGAATACGGGTGCCATATAGGAACAGAAGAGCTATACAGGGAGGCTGTAGACCTGTTAGAATGGGTTAGCGGTGGCGATGGCGCAAAGTGGAAAGCAGAAGATGTTATAAAACTTTCTGGTATAAATTTTATAGACAAAAAGTACACTACTTGGGATTACGTCTATACTGTTAATATGCTCTATTCCGATTATTGCAATGTATTTACAGAGCCGAAATACTATCTTGAAATGGCAAAGAATTACTTGGAAGATCCAGACTATTTTGGTGAAAGTTCCGAGAGGGCATATCATAACGCAGTAAAAAGAATTAAATACGAATACTAAATCTCTATCCTAAAATTTTGACTGCCTTGCTAACAATAACAAGGTGGTCTTTTTATGTTATGGTATAATAAATTTTGTAGGGAGGCCCTCTCCTTTCATTTTCTTTCTACGAATGGCAGATAGTAGAGAGGAGGTGATAAGTATGATACAGCTAATAATAAAACTAGTATTAGCCCTTGCATTACTAATACTAGTTTATAAACTGTAAACTACTTGTAGGGAGGGCAGTGAGATTAAATCTCAACTCCCTACTCCTATATTATAAATCATTGTTAACTATTTTTCAACTCTTCCAAAATTTCCCGTTTTAGTTCTTCCCTTTGCTTTTTGGAAATGAAATTGAGTTTGAGGATACAAGTCTGAGTTAGCTTACCGATTACGATAATCAATACTATACCTATAAGAGTGAGAGATAAGCATAAACCACCAATAAGAAAATAACCTTGATGATTTGTTAATGTTGCACCGCCTGCAAACGCTGTAATTTCTTGACTCGTTCCGCTCTGAGTGTTGTTATTTATGTTTTGCGTTATACTCATTCGCTATAATACCTTTTTAAAGAATATTCATAACTAGGTTGATTTCCATTCAAATTTATATTAAAAGCTCCTGCTCTGATTTTACTTCCTTCATTCCTATTGAGCAATTGTTGTAAAAATTTGCTACGCTCTTGTTTTTCTTCATTCATATTAATATTATTCGATTTATTATTAATTCTTTCATTGAGAACATTCTCAAACGAGTTTGAATGTTCGTTTACTTTATTATAACACAAATGCAGATTATTACTACTGCCTATCCCTAATACTTCATTCATAAATAATATTAAAACAGGCCGAAAGCATGACTACATCATGAATTTGGGGGAATTATGAGCGTTAAAAGCAAATCTTTTATTATAGCTTATTTTAGCGGTCATAAAATCCCGTAATTTAGTGTTTTTGTCAGGGTTTAGATTGTGTATTATTACAAAGGAATTAAGAAAAGGAAGCAAATATGAAAAATTTTATTTTATTTTTAAATGATGTTCAAAACTTTATGGAGGATAAGACAAATAAAACCATCATTCTATTGTTATTGCTTATTCTAATGCAGGGTATAGGATTTTATCGGTTAGAAACAAAAGTGGTTAAATGTGAAAAGAAAACAGATTTTAGGTACTTCAATCTAACCAGAAGTCTAGAAGATATCCACAATGTTAAAATCGATACATATAGGGGTAGAGTTGAAAAATAAGGTTAACAACTTAATATTTAATTTTTCCTGCTCTCATAGGATTTGTCTGGTGTGAATAACTTTGACCGTAATAAGTGTTTCTTGTGCCGGTTCGTCCTGTATACGGATTTAAGTTCCCACGCGTAGAATAGTTATTATATTTGTTTCTATCATAGTTGCTTCTATAATGTGGCTGCACATAAGTACCATTACTTTTATAGTAGCCGCTTACCTTTTGCGCTGCAAATACTTGTGAACTGCATAGCAGCATAATTATTAAAATTAATAGCTTACCCATATGTACTCCTCTTTAATCAATATCAACAGTCCTGTAAGTTCTGCTTTTTATACAATCTCAAACACTTCTTTTTATGATTGCCCCCTTATTGACAAAGATATGTATAATAATCTATTTTACTTCCGGGTATTATTTCAGAAAATGTTATATGTTCCGGCTCTAAGTTTCTTAAAGGTCTGTGTTTTTTATCGTAAGTTAAAACTCTTAATAATGCATGTGTTTTATCTTTACAACTTATTTGATGATGAAACATCGCAAACTCTAAATTTTTATCATAAAAAGAAAAACTTTTAAAAAATCCGTCATCGTCATATTCTTTAGTCCAAAAATCTAAAATACCATTTTCACGCTTGAAAGAGTCTACATCTATATATGTTTTAGTGAAAATCTCGTACCACTCAACAGCAAAACAAGGTATAATAACAAAACTGCATAAAATTATTAAAAACTTTTTCATATTTATTCCTTAATATTTACAGTAGTAATTATAAACATCTTCTATTCTTGAATCTGGAGGAATCGCTTTTTTTTCGAAGTTTTGAAAATTAAAACTTTTAAAAACATTTCCTTTTAAATCATACACCGCAAAATCTGAGGTACTGTATTTTCTTTCTCCGCAATAAAATGTGTCATACTCTAATATAAACCACCATTTTATATTATCAGGCCCTAAGCTTCCATCAATATTAAGCATCTTTACCCACGCAGTAACATCTTTGTGCGTATAATTATATCTTGTATATTCCCTGTAAGATGATATATCTGTATACATTTTATATCCGACTTCAACCCAATTAGAAGCAAAGCAAGGTAAACAAAGTAAGCTAAGCAATACTAAAATCTTCTTCATCTTACCCCCTTTATTAACCAATCTAGTGACACGTCTATTTTAGAAGCTAAATTAAGTAGTTCTTGAGCAGTAGGGGAGATATCACCCGATACAATATGTCTGTACCTACTCTCATCTATTTGCATAAACTTAGCCATAGCTTTATTTTGAAACCCGTTTTCTTCTTGAATTTGTGTAAGTCTATGCCCCAATGTCGGATGTTCTTTAAACTGCGTATCCTTTAATTCTAATGTGTTTGAAGAGAAATAGTTGTTTTTGTCATCAGCACGTACAAAAATTTTAACCCCCAAGTGTGATTGTATTTTTTCGATATCTGATACTGTAACTTCACTTTTAAGATTTGAAAATTTTTGGCTTAAATTTGAAGTAGAAACATTGAGACCTCTTGCTATGTCTGCTTGACGTACAATTTTATCTTTTATTAAATTTTGTAAACATTCTTGTAATTCAATATAATTCATGGTATCCGCTATTTTATTTAGAATTTCTAAACATTTTTACTTAGTTTTTATTGACATATTTAACTCAATATGTTACACTGTTTACATCAGGTACAAAAATGGAGATGTAAAAAATGTCTATACCTAGAATGACAAGAGTCAGGGAGGAGATTGACGAAGCTATCAGCAAGTATGCTAGTGAAAGAAAATGGACAATATCATTTGCCATTGCACAAATACTTGAGGATTCACCTATTCTTTCTCATTACCTTTCTCTCGGTGATAAAAATAGGGAAATTGCTTAACTAGTTTCAATTCCCCCGTTTAAATCGACAATAGTATTATACCAAAAACCAAGCCTAAAAGTAAATAAATTTGAGGGCTTAGTTACAATGCGTAACAAAATAGAAAAGTTTTAAAATTTGGAAAAATCCGGCAGGGAAACAACCCGCTATCTAAAAATTTAAGTGGCTATTGGGTAACCGTGAGAAGCGGGCTCCACGATAAATATACCCCTTGAGCGGTCGCCCACGCACACCGACAAGAAATTGGAGTGGATAAAATAAAACTAAAACAAGTTTTTAATATCAATTGTCCGGAATTTCCGGACAATTGCCTTAAGAGCTTGAAAAGAGAAAACTATGAGCGATGAACGAACAATCATTAAACTTGTACCTCCTCCCCAAGTCTGGAGAAACAGTGCGAGAACACCGAAGCAAGCACTATAAAAAGTACTGTGGTTGACACCTCGGAAAGACGGGGATTTTTAAGAAGGCGGACCGATTCAAATCGCGTCCGTCTCCTTAAGAACTTGAAACCATTAGGCGGATAAACAGGCTGGTGTTTGCTATCCTGTTTGATAATTACATCTAAGGATACAGAGCGTTACGGCTCGGGAGTTGCCCAAAGTAATGACCGCAGGGAAAGACCTGTGCCTGCCGCCGTTTTTATATAGCTAATGACGAAAGGGAAAAAAAGACCTTTGACACTTGGAAAGACAAGGAACTAGGACCTAAGGTTCTAAAATGTGGTCTAGGCGAACATTAGACAGTTTCAATATGATATTCGAAAGAAAAAACGAAAACCTACGGCACGATGAAATAGTTGAAATACTGTGTTTAAAAAAGAAAACTGTGACACCTCGGAAAGACGGGGATTTTTAAGAAGGCGGACAGGTTTAAAAGCCTCGTGTCTGTAATTGTATGGTTCCTTAGAACCCATAATACTGTTACAGAGTCCGTCTCCTTAAGAACTTAGGGTTGGGGTAAATGAGGTTTAGAGGCTTTTAGGCAATCTACTCCGCCTGATATAAAGATGAAAAAGATTTGCTCTCACCAATAGAGCACAGAGCCGGACTCTCTTCTTAAATAACTTACATAATTTTACCGGCTCTTTTTTTATTTTATCGACAATTTCTGAGGGGCTTTTGGATAGTTGATAGTTTGTCCGTGCTCCCTCTTTTTTTTACTTAACAAAGAAAGGATTTATATATGACCAAAGAACAAGAAAAATTTGTTAAAGGTTGGGGTATTAATGATTATCAAATAATAGAGGATAACCTTACTGTTGGAGGATACCTCGACCTTAGAGGAACAAGCATTACAACACTACCGGATAATCTTACTGTTGGAGAAGGCCTCTACC
>ERZ1694708.224-NODE-224-length-34275-cov-12.558007_pt1 | contig 34275 bp, 27 predicted proteins | sample MGYA00581714_ERZ1694708 | MGnify/ENA primary metagenome ERZ1694708 (study PRJEB42213, sample SAMN07424259) | human gut metagenome | biome: ENVO:00009003; feature: ENVO:2100002; material: ENVO:00002003 | host: Homo sapiens | place: USA | collected 2014 ...
ATGAGTAATGAGGTTTATTGAGACTAACGAAGTTAAATATTTGGATATAAAAAAAGCCCCTCCAAAGAGGGGCTGCTTGAACAAAAATACGGATTAAACCGGTTTAACGTGCCAAATGCGGTCGGCATATTCCAGAACCGCACGGTCGCTGGAGAAGTTACCGATTCTGGCGACGTTGTTAATGGCTTTCTTTGCCCAGACGTCTTTGTCCAGATAATCTTTTTCCGCATCATGAATGGCCTTGGTGAAAGCTTCCAAATCTGCCAGAATGAAGTAATAGTCGCGATTCAGCAGTTCTTCGTAAATCACTTTGAACAGCAGAACATAGTCTTTCTCGCAGAACATATTGGAATTAATGGCATTCAAAATCCGTTTAATGTAATCTGAATCTTCATAATACTTGCGCGGATTATAAGAATTTGTCCGGCGCATTTCCTGAATTTGTTCTTCTCTCAGGCCGAACAGATAGAAGTTGTCGGCGCCGACGGCTTCGCGGATTTCAATATTGGCACCGTCATAAGTGCCGACGGTGAGGGCGCCGTTCAGGGCAAATTTCATATTGCCGGTACCTGAAGCCTCAAAACCCGCCGTCGATGACTGAATGCTGACATTGGCAGCCGGAATAAGAACTTCGGCCAGAGAGACTTTATAGTCCGGCATAAAGACGACTTTCAACAGGCTGTTTGCCCGCGGGTCGGCATTGATGACGCTGGCCACGTTGTTAATCAGCTTAATGATTAATTTGGCAAAATTGTAAGACGGAGCAGCTTTGCCCGCAAAAATATAAGTCCGCGGAGCCGCCGGCTTGACGCCGTCTTTGATAATTGCCAGATATTCGCCGATGACATGCAGAATAGTCATCAGCTGGCGTTTATATTCATGAATGCGTTTGGCATGAACGATGAACATGCTGTTCGGGTCAACGATAATGCCGTTGGTTTCAAAAATTTTCTGAGCCAGACGGACTTTGTTGGTTTGTTTGACTTCATTGAATTTTTTGATGAAGTTTTTGTCATCGGCAAAATCGGCAATTCCTTCCAGCAAATCGAGATTGGTAATCCAGTCGTCGCCGATTTTAGACGAGATAAGGTCAGACAACGCCGTATTGGCATGCAGCAGCCAACGCCGCGGCGTAATGCCGTTGGTCACGTTGGTGAATTTTTCCGGCCACAGTTCATAGAATTCCGGAACCAATGATTTTTTCAGCAGTTCGGAATGCAGCTTGGCCACGCCGTTAACCGAGAAAGACCCGACGATTGACAAATTGGCCATACGGATAATCTGATTGTCGCCGTCGCCCGAAACAATCGTTACTTTCGACAATTTGCCGGCATCATCGCCGAATTTGCTCTTGGCAAAATTAATAAAGCGGCGGTTGATTTCATAAATAATCTGCAAATGCCGCGGCAGCAGTTTGCCCAAAATGCGGGACGGCCATGTTTCCAGAGCTTCCGGCAGCAGGGTGTGGTTGGTGTAGGCAAAGATTTTTGTCGTGATGTCCCAGGCAGCATCCCAATCCTGACCGTGAACGTCCATCAGCAGGCGCATCATTTCCGGAATGGCCAGCGAGGGGTGGGTATCGTTCAGCTGAATGCAAACCTGATTCGGCATTTCGCTGAAATCGTTGCTTTTCTCCATAAAGCGGCGGATAATATCCTGAATGGCGCAGGAAACGAAGAAATACTGTTGTTTCAGGCGCAGCTCCTTGCCGGATTCAACCGCATCGGACGGGTACAAAACTTTGGAAACTGTTTCGGTTTCGATTTTGTCACGCACCGCTTCGATATAGCCGCCTTCATTAAAAATATTAATATCCAGCTCGTCGTCGGTTTTGGCCGAGAACAGCCGCAGATAGTTGACCGATTTGCCGTCATAGCCGACGATCGGAAAATCAAACGGCACGCCGTACATAGTTTTGGTATTCATCCAGATATAGCTTTCCTGGCCGCTGGCGTTTTTAAAAGTTTCAACGTCGCCGTACATCGGAATGGCAACCTTCCGGTCCAAACGGGCAAACTGCCAGGGAGAGTCTTCGCCCTGCCAGGTGTCGGCCTGCTCAACCTGATAGCCGTTGTCAAATTTTTGTTTGAACAAACCGAACTGATAGTTGATGCCGTAGCCGAAACCGGGAATGCCGAGCGAAGCCATGGAGTCCAGATAGCAGGCGGCCAGGCGGCCCAGGCCGCCGTTGCCCAGCGCCGGATCGTATTCGGCGTCAAAAATTTCTTCTAATGAAATGTCTTCGGGAAAACCGTCAATCTTAATGTTTTTAAGAATATTAAACAGGCCGAGGTTGTGCAGGTTGTTTTCCAGCGACCGGCCGATAAGATATTCAATGGAAAGATAATAAACGCGCTTGGTGTTGACTTTGTTGTACCGGGCAATCGTTTCATACATCTTGTCCATGGCAAATTCGCGAACAGCCAGGGCAATGGCGTCCAGGGCTTCGTCTTTGTTGATTTCGCGGGTGCGTTTGCCGATAAAATACTTGATGTAATGCTCGATTGATAATTTTAAGCGGGCTTTGTCAATTTCATTGATGATTGCGGAATCTTTCTTGCTCAACTCTTTATCCCCTCTGTTATGATAACATACTAATTTATCCTCACACTTACGATAAATTGTTTGAAATATGGTTAATATATAGGTAATTTTTGAAATAAATGTAGCGGTTATGACTTTTTTAAGAAATAAAGTTGCAAAATACCGTAAAATAATAGTATGTTCAATTAACGACAATTAACTAAGGTGAATTCGATGAAAAAGACTTTTTGGTCTTCTCTGCTGCTGGCGACGGCTCTTTCGACGACGGCCAATGCCCAGTCTATTTTTGAGGCCCTGAGCAGCGCTTATGAAACCAATCCGACCCTGCAGGCGCAGCGGGCTTATTTGCGCTCGATTGATGAAAATGTTGCCATAGCCAAATCGGGATACCGTCCCAGTCTGGCTTTGACCGGAAGTTATACCGACGCAAGCGTTGACAGCAACGTGGAACCCAAAAATCAGGATAATGACAAGACGATTTTGGCCGCGACCATCAGCCAGCCCTTGTTCAGCGGTTTTTCTACCGTCAACAGCGTTAAGTCGGCAGACAGCACGGTTCGCGCCCAGCAAAACAATCTTTACAATGTGGAACAGACGGTCTTTCTTGACGCTTCAACCGCTTATCTTGACGTGTTGCAGAACACGGCGATTGTTGACCTGCAGAAAAACAACGAAAAACTTTTGAAAAAACGTCTTGATGAAACGGTTGAGCGTTTTAATGTCGGCGAGGTAACCCGGACAGACGTTTCACAGGCCCGGGCGCGCTACTCGCAGGCCCGTTCCGACCGGATTGCCGCCGAAGGCGATTTGGAGGCCTCTAAGTCAACTTATACCAAAATTATCGGCGCCGCGCCTGATAAACTGAAAAGTCCGGAAATCGGAGCTTTCCTGCCGAAAACTTTTGAAGAAGCGCTGGATTATGCCAAAATGAACAACTACGGCGTCAAATATGCCAAAGATATTCTTAACTCCAAAACCTACGACGTAGCTACCAATACCGGTGCATTGCTGCCGCAGGTTACTTTGGACGGAAGCATTTCCAACACCAAAACCAGCGGCGACATGTATGACCGCGACCCTGATGTTGACAGTGCTGAAATCGGCATCAATATGACCATTCCGCTCTATAATTCCGGCGAAAGCCGTGCCAAAATCCGCCAGAGCAAATATTTGAAATGGCAGGCGCAGGAGCAGGTTCTTGAAGCCGAACGCAAAGCCGTGGCCGATGTAACCTCGGCGTGGGAATATATGGTTGCCAACCGGGCCAAAATCAAATCGATTAAAGATCAGGTCAAGGCTAATGAAATCGCCCTTGACGGCGTTCAAAAGGAAGAAGCGCTCGGCAACCGGACGATTCTGGATGTGTTGGATGCTTATCAGGAACTGCTTAACTCAAATGTTGAGGAAGTTAAAGCCCGCCGCAACTATTATGTTTCCGGCATGAACGTGCTGATGGCCATGGGCAAATTAACTGCCGAAGATTTGAAACTAAACGTTGACATCTATAATCCTAAAAAATATTATAAAGAAACACGTGATAAATGGTTATCTTTGTCAGTTGAAAAATAATTATATAATTTTTGGTGGTAAATTATGGCTGAAGAACCTAATGAAGACCTGTCTATGGATGATATTCTGTCCTCAATCCGCAATATTTTGATGGAGGATAATGCCTCTCAACAGTCTGTACCGCAGCCCGCCCCGCAAACCGAAAAAAAGGCGGAACCCGTTTCTGCCCCGGCGGCGGAACTGCCCCCGGCCATAAATACCGCTGATGAATTAAATACCGCTGACCAAGATGACGAGCTTTCCGCCGAGGCTTTGCTCGGTCTGGGTGATAATGCCCAGGCGTCGGACGCTCCGGAAGATGATGTGTTCAACCTTTCCCCGTCAATGATTGTTGATGAAGCGTTGGACGAACCTGTTCTCAGCAACCCCGCAGACAACGAACCGGAAATCTCGGAAGACGATATTCTTGATTTGAGCCGTCTGGCGGCTCCTTCGGCAGATGAACTGACCGGAGAAACCGCACCGGCAGCCATGCCTGTTGCCGAACCCGAACCTCAAACTCCGTCGATGCAGGCGCCGCTGGCTTCTCAGGTTCTGGCGGAGGAAGATGCGTTTCCCGCAGAACCGCCAGTCTCAGAAGAACCGGAAGTTACCGTTGACGATGTAATGAATTTAAGCAGCCTGGTTGAAGAGCCGGTTTTGCCGTCCGAACCGGAATATGGCTCGTCTGACAGTGTTTATCCGCATACGGAGGCCGAACCTGTTGCCGCCGTGCCGGAGTTTGGTTTGCCGGATGATTTGCCGCAGGAAACGGCCGACTTCTCGATTCGTGATGAAGAATTGAGTGCGGAGACGGCTCCCGCCTCGGAAGAATTCCGCGAGGAGGGCGAGGGAAGTGTTGCCGTGCCGCCGCTGGATTTTGAACTGCCGCAAATTGATGTTGACGCCGAACCGATTTATGAACCCGAACACTCGGCCGCACCCGAAATTGACCCCAGCCGCGTTATGGCAAGCATGCCGCAGAGCGAAGAGCTGCCGGCTGAACCTGAAGAGGAAAGCGTTATTGACGATGCGACGCTGAACGAGATTTTGGATTTCCATGCTCAGGTTGAAGAAACCAAACCGACGGAACCGGAATATAACGAAAGTCCTTCTTCCGAACCTGAAGCGGTTGAACCGACGGACAATATTCAGGATGTTCCGTCCGAACCGGTTATTGAAACCGTTGAAGCCGAGAGAGAAACCGAAACGCCTGTCGAAGCACCTGCCGCCCCAAGCGAAGATGCGGCTGATGTTTCAGCAAATATTATCAGCAATTTTGCCAAGCTTTTTGCCGAGAAAAAAGCGGCTGAAATGCCGCAAACGGCTGATGTTTCGGAAACGGAATCCCGTCCGGAACCGGTTAAGTCGGCATCTCCGAGCATTTCCGAACTGGTGCGTGAAGCTGTTGTCCGCCAGGTGACCCAGCAGATGGATGTTAATTTTGAAAGCTATGCGCGCGAAGCCGTGGCCGCCCAAACCCAGGCCTGGCTGGATGCAAACCTGCCGGCAATCGTTGAAGCCGTTGTTTCCAAAGAAATTGAACGAGTGATGGCAAAGGTCGGTTCATAACGGCTGTTCCGGAACCGGTCTCATCACATTTGTGCTCTCAAATTGATTTTTGAGAGCATTTTGCGGTTTACAGAAACGAATTTTAATGTTAAGAAACAACCAATTATAAACTGAATATAAAGTTTAAGGATAAAAAATGTTAGAGAAAAACTATACCCCTAAAGATTTTGAGGAAAAAATTTACGCCGATTGGGAAAACAGCGGTGATTTTCAGCCCGATATGCGCTCTTCTTCCGAGGCTTTTTCGATTGTCATTCCGCCGCCGAACGTTACCGGTGTTCTGCACCTCGGCCATGCGCTTGACGATACGTTGCAGGATATTTTAGTGCGCTATAACCGTATGCAGGGCAAAAAAGTTCTCTGGCAGCCGGGAACTGACCACGCCGGTATCGCAACCCAGATGGTGGTTGAGCGCAATCTGGCCAAAGAAGGTGTTTCCCGCCATGATTTGGGACGTGAAAAATTTATTGAAACCGTTTGGAAATGGAAAGAACAGTCCGGCGGCACAATTTGCAAACAGCTGCGCCGTTTGGGTGCGTCTTGCGATTGGTCGCGCGAACGTTTTACCATGGATGAAGGCTTAAGCCGCGCGGTTCGCAAAATCTTTGTCAATATGTATAAAGACGGCCTGATTTACAAAGCCAAAAAACTGGTCAACTGGGATTCCAAATTTATGACTGCCGTTTCCGATTTGGAAGTTGTTCAGAAAGAAACCGTCGGCAAAATGTATTACTACAAATATCCGATTGAAAACGAACCGGGCGAATTCATACACATTGCCACCACCCGTCCCGAAACCATGTTCGGCGATACCGCGGTAGCCGTTTCCAAAGACAATGAAAAACTGAAACATCTGATTGGTAAAAATGCGATTTTGCCGATTGTCAATCGTCCGATACCGATTGTCGCCGATGACCATGCCGATCCTGAAAAGGGAACCGGTGCGGTTAAGATTACTCCGGCGCATGACTTTAACGACTTTGAAGTCGGCAAGCGCCACAACCTGCCGATGATTAATATTTTGAACGAGGATGCCACCCTCAATGAAAATACGCCTTTCCCGGGGATGGATACGCAGACGGCGCGCCGGAAAACCATTGAAAAGCTGGAAGAACTCGGCCTGATGGAAAAGATTGAAGACCACCCGATGGTTATTCCTTACGGTGATCGTTCCGGCGTGGTTATTGAGCCTCTGATGACCGACCAATGGTTTGTTGACGCACCGAAACTGGCGGTTAAAGCGATTGAAGCGGTTGAAAACGGCGATATGGAATTTGTGCCGAAGTCATACGAAAAAACCTATTTTGAATGGATGCGCAATATCCAGCCTTGGTGCATTTCCCGTCAGCTGTGGTGGGGACACCAGATGCCGATTTGGTACGGTCCGGACGGCGAAATCTTCTGTGAAGAAAATGTTGAAGAAGCTCAGGCTGCCGCAGACAAACATTATGGCAAACACGTTGAGCTGACCCGTGAAACCGATGTTCTTGATACCTGGTTTTCTTCCGGGCTGTGGGCCTTTTCAACTCTCGGCTGGCCGGATAAAAGCGACTATCTGGATACGTTCTATCCGACATCTGTGCTGGTAACCGGCTTTGACATCATTTTCTTCTGGGTTGCCCGTATGATGATGATGAGCATGTACATGATGAAGAAGGTACCGTTCCGCAAATGCTACATTCATGGTCTGGTCCGTGACGAAAAAGGCCAGAAAATGTCCAAGTCCAAAGGCAACACCATTGATCCGATGATTCTGGTTGAGCAATACGGTGCCGATGCGCTGCGTTTCTTCATGGCCGCCATGGAAACTCAGGGGCGCGATATCAATATGTCGGAAGCCCGCATTGCCGGTTATCGCAATTTTGCTACCAAGTTATGGAATGCCGCCCGCTTCGGTGAAATGAACGAATGCAGACTGCGCTCGGATTTTGATGAAACTAAGGCAGAGCTGGCGGTCAACCGGTGGATTATTGCCAAAGCCAAACAGGCGACCAAAGAGGTAACCGATAATCTGAACGCTTTCCGCTTTTCGGAAGCGGCCAATGCCGTTTACCAGTTTACCTGGGGCTCTTTCTGCGACTGGTATATTGAGATGATTAAGCCGATTTTGTATGGCGAAGACGAAAAGGCCAAAGCCGAAACCCGTGCTGCTTTTGCCTGGGTTCTTGACCGGATTCTGGTTATTCTGCATCCGTTTATGCCGTTTATTACCACCGAACTGTGGAATAACACCTGCGATGAACGTAAATGCAAACTGATTAATTTTGCCTGGCCGAAAGATGCGGCTTTTGATACCGCGGCCATGGACGAGGTTGACTGGTCGATTGAGCTCATCAGCGCCATTCGTTCACTGCGGGCGGAAATGAATATTCCCGCCGGTGCCAAATTGACGGTTTATCTGAAAGACGGCAACGCGCAGTCCTGTGCTAATCTGCAAAGCTTTAATCAGATTATCTGCTCTCTGGCGCGTTTGGACAAGCTGGAATGTTTTGCCGCCGGACAGGAAATCAGCAAAGATATGGTTTCAGGCGTTTTCCGCGAAGGCATCATCTTGCTGCCGTTGAAAGGCGTGGTTGATTTTGCCGCCGAAAAAGAACGTTTGAAAAAGGAATTGGACAATCTCAACAAATATTTGGAAGGCTATGCCCGCAAACTGAGCAACCCGAGCTTTGTCGAGCGCGCTCCTGCCAAAGTAGTCGAAGAAGAAAAACGCCGACAGGCCGAAGCAATGGAAAACAAAGCCAAAATCGAAGAAGCCCTGCAGCGTATTGCCAACTTCTGATACAAAAATCCCCTGAAATTTTTTCAGGGGATTTTGTTTCGGAAAAACGTTTCTGACAGCAAAACTTGCTAAGGGATGGTTTTTCTGTTAGAATTAAAACTGATTTATTATTGTTTCCGGGGAGAAGGCTGATGCAGGAGAATGACGAAAATACGGTTAATCAGGAAGATGAAATGCCGTCGCAGGATACAGCGCACGAATATCCTGATCAGGAAGGGGCATCTGTGCCGGCGGAAGATGACGGAAATGAAAGCCGCTCCCGTCCCAATCGGGGAAAACAGATTTTAAGGGCAGTGACCGAAGTGGCAGGCGTAGAGAATGTCTATGAAACCGTTGCCGTTATTGTAAAAAAAGATGAAAACGTTACGCCGAAAGAGAAAAGAAAAAAAGTTTTGGATGCGGTGCTGAAAGTTACCGGCGTTCGGGGCGCATATAATGATGTTAAAGAGGTGTTCAAGCGCAGAAACAAGGAGAAAAACGCCGAAGAAACTCCTGAAAAGCCGGATAAAAAGACAAAGCGCAAAAATGTTTTTAAGAGGATTGTTCAGGCCGTCAAACTGGCTTGCAAAGCCGGAATATTTGTTTGCAAATGTCTGATGAAAGTTGTTGGTCCCGGTGTTTATGTTATTGAAAAGATACTGGAAAAAACTTTAGTCGTGGCCCAAACGACATATAAGGCTATCAAAGCCGATGATAAAAAAGAAAGGAGAGAAATCCTGATTAACGGCGCCGTTGAACTGATTGGCTGGGATGGTAAAACCGGAAAACTGCAAAAAAAATTACAAAATGCCGCTAAAACGGTTCATACCGTTTCCGGCGCTGTCGGCAGTATAGCCAAAGAGCCCAATGTGGACGGATTGATTGGTGCTGCGGTAATTATCGGCAAAGATGCCGTCAGTGATACCAAGGTCGGACGGATTGCCGATGATGTAAATAAATACGGTGAAAAGCTGAATAACGAATTGCGACAGAATGAAACGGAAAATAAGCCGTCTGTTTCACCGGTAACCAACGCTGCCGATAATCGGGAAACAGCAGCTCCGGCAGAGTCGGAAGAAAATATCGTCGTCGCAGCAGCGGAAACAAATATGGAAAATATCACCGAAACAACGGTACGGCCCGAAACACAGACGGAAAATACGAATACGCAAGCTGAGGCTGTATTGCCGGAAACGGTTGCGGAGGAGTTCAAAAATAATATGATATCCGGGCACCAACGCCTGCAGGAAGTCAGAGCAAAAATAGCAGCCCGAAAAAACAGTACGGAAGACAATCCCCAAACGGCGGCAGACGATATTGCCTTGATACGAAGTTTGCGAACCCGTCCTGCCCGGCAGACGGTTATCCGCCGGCCACAGAATTTCAGCGCCGAAAGAATGATGTTGCTGCAAGCGATGCAACGCTGTTAGTTTTGTAATAAAATCATGATTGTCTAGGATTTAAGCCCCCTTTTCATGGTGGGTTTAGCGTAAAGATGTTCTTATAAAACATGTTATAATACTGCTGATTTCTGTTTTATATAAGAAGAAATTAGCAAAAGGGGCGGATAAACCGCCCCGATTTACAATTTAATCTTCATACCGTCATAAGCCAAGTCAACCTGCGGCGGCAGCAGGGATTTAAAACTCTCATAATCAACTTTTGCCGAAAGATGCGTCAAAATGGTTTTTTGAGGCTGTAATTGCTCCAGATAAGGCTGTATTTTTATCCAATTGCTGTGTCCGTTGCGCACCTGCTGCATTCCGTTGTTGCATTCCAAAAGCAGCAGGTCCAGTCCATGCAGGCAGTCCAGGGCTTGTTGCGTCAGATTATCGTAGTCGGTTACCAGGGCAAAGTTTTTATAGCGAAATCCCCAGCTGTGAATCCGGTTGTGCGGCAGTTCAAAACAGGTCCAGTCCATATTTTCAATCAGATTATTGCCGTTTTTTACTTCAAGCCAGCGAATACGGTCTTTACCGTTTTCCTGATAGGTTCCGAACATATACCCGTAGCAGCGTTTCAGTTCGGCCAGGGTTTCTTCCGCGGCATAGACGTTTATCTGCTTTCCGAGCAATGCTGCCGCTCTGAACAGTTCAGGTACGCCGGCGATATGGTCATAATGTCCGTGAGTTAAGAAAACGCCGTCGATGTCGGTAATATTATTGGCAAGCGTTTGCAGACGAAATTCCGGCCCCATGTCAATTAAAATTTTATGGCCGTTGTCTTCCAGATAAACCGAAAATCTGGATCGTTGGTTATACGGGTGAGTGCGGTCTTTAATTTCACCCCAGTGGTTAAAGCACATCGGCAAACCGTAAGCCGAGCCTGAACCTAAAATTTTAATAATCATTTCCCCGCCTTTCGCTTATATCTTAAAAAAATCCCCCGTAACGGTCGCTGCGGGGGATTTTTTTATAATGAAAAATTACTTTTTCAAAATAGACTTACCGGCATAAACCGCCATATCGCCCAGTTCTTCTTCAATACGAATGAGCTGGTTGTATTTGGCCATACGGTCGGTACGAGACATCGAACCGGTTTTAATCTGGCCGCAGTTGGTGGCAACGGCGATATCGGCAATCGTGGTGTCTTCGGTTTCACCGGAACGGTGAGACAAAACAGCGGTGTATTTGTTGCGCTGAGCCAAGTCAACAGCTTTCATGGTTTCGGTCAGAGAACCGATTTGGTTAACCTTAACCAGAATAGAGTTGGCTACGCCTTTTTCAATACCCATTGCCAAGCGTTTCGGGTTGGTAACAAACAAATCGTCGCCGACCAGCTGAACTTTATCGCCGATGGCGTCGGTCAGCATCTTCCAGCCTTCCCAGTCATCTTCGGCCATACCGTCTTCAATGGAGAAAATCGGGAAACGGTTGCAGAGGTCTTTATAGAATTCAACCATCTGAGCGTTGGTGTAAGATTTACCTTCGCCTTTCATCTCGTATTTGCCGTTTTCATAAAATTCGGAAGAAGCGGCGTCAATAGCCAGAACAACGTCTTCACCCGGCTTGAAACCGGCATCTTTAATGGAATTGACAATAAAAGTCAGAGCTTCTTCGGCAGACTGCAGATTCGGAGCGAAACCGCCTTCGTCGCCGACGTTGGTGTTGTGGCCGGCTGCTTTCAGGTTCTTTTTCAGAGTATGGAAAATTTCGGCGCCCATACGAACGGCTTCTTTGATTGAAGAAGCGGAAACCGGCATAATCATGAATTCCTGAATGTCAATCGGGTTGTCGGCATGCTGGCCGCCGTTAACGATGTTCATCATCGGAACCGGCAGAGTGCGGGCCATGGTGCCGCCCAGATAGCGGTACAGCGGCAAGCCGGCTTCTTCGGCCTGGGCTTTGGCAACGGCCAGGGAAACGGCCAAAATGGCATTGGCGCCCAGACGGCCTTTATTTTCGGTTTCGTCCAGGTCAATCATGGCCTGGTCGATGGCAATCTGGTCTTCGGCATCCAAACCGGCCAAAGCGTCATAAATTTCTTCGTTAACATTGTTAACGGCTTTTTCAACGCCTTTGCCGCCGTAACGTTTCTTGTCGCCGTCACGCAGTTCGACAGCTTCATGAACGCCGGTAGAAGCGCCGGACGGAACGGCAGCGCGGCCGAAAGCGCCGGACTGCAGAACAACGTCGGCTTCAACGGTCGGATTGCCGCGAGAGTCCAAGATTTCTCTGGCATGAATATCAACAATAGCACTCATTTTTTTCTCCTAATTAATTTATAAAATGAACTGCGTATAACTTCCTGCATTTTGAGGCGAATGTCAAGCACAACTATACTTATCAGTAAGATAAAATGCATTTTGTGCCGGGCTCGGAAGCGTCGTAAAACTATTCGGTTGCCGCAAAAATTTGCAGCCCGAAGGGCGGAATGAAAAGCTGCCGGAGGACTTGCCTCTTCGGCTTATCGTGCTGCGGCCGTTTGTCCGGGATTTTTTTATTGCAAGTTAATTTTTGAACGGTTAAATTAAAAAAAACGATTGAAAGGAGCTGCCCATGTTTTCGGAAAAATGGCATAAACGTTTTATGGAAGTTGCGGAATTGGTTGCCACCTGGTCAAAAGACCCTTCAACCAAAACCGGTGCGATTGTCGTCGGCCCTGACCGTGAAATCCGTGCCACCGGCTATAACGGCCTGGTCAGAGGCGTGGATGATAATAAGCCGGAACGGATGGAGCGCCCGACCAAATATGATTTTTTTGAACATGCCGAACGCAATGCCATTTATAACGCCTGTCTGACCGGAACCTCGCTGAAAGGCTGCGTAATGTATGCCACTCACGCACCCTGCACGGACTGTGCCCGCGCCATTATCCAATCGGGAATTAAAATGGTGGTAACTCACGAAGTCAAAATTGATGAAAATACTCCGCAGAATACCTGGCGCGATAAGCTTGCTTTTTCCGAGCAGATGTTTCGCGAGGCCGGCATTGAATATTTAACGCTCCCGCGCGAAAAATAATCCAGTCATCTTTAAAACCGCATATTTTGAACTATGTCACTTTTATGAGACGCCGCACTTTAAAAGTTTAATAGGTCATATTATCTATAACCCAGAGATAAATTAATGACATATTAAAACTTTTGGTGTAAAAAACAAGCTGCCAAAGTTAGTACCATAGGAGGTTATACGTATGAAAGTTCTCATAGCCGACGACCATGCCTTATTTCGTGACGGCCTTAGTCTGCGATTGGAAAAAATTGAGCCTAAGTCCGTCATTTTTCAAGCTGCTAATTTTACCCAGGCATTGAAAATTCTTGATGATGAGAAGAAAATCGATTTGGTAATTCTGGATTTGGATATGCCGGATATGAATTGGGAAGAAGGCCTGGCCGAACTCCGTCAAAAGGCAAACGGAGCCCGCTATGTCATCGTATCTGCTTCCGAAGATCCCCGCAATATCCGCAAATCGCTGGAGCAGGGAGTTTGCGGTTATATTCCCAAACGTTCCGAACCGAAAATTCTGACCAGTGCCCTGCAGTTGATTTTAGACGGCGGAACTTATTTGCCGCCTTCCGTGCTTGAGCCAAATCCGGCCATCTCGGGGTCGGAGAAAAACAGCGCAACGGCGCCGGTTTCCAGCGGCAAAACCTTAACCAACCGTCAGCAGCAGGTTTTGGGATTGGTTGCTCAGGGAATGTCCAATAAACAGATTGCTTATGAAATGGGTGTTTCCGAAGCGACCGTTAAACTGCATATAAATGCCTTGCTTCGTTCGGTAGGTGCCACCAATCGGACACAGGCACTGATCCGCGCCCAACAGATGGGGCTGATTTGACTGCCGGAAATTTTTCAAACCGCAACCGTGTGTCGAACCACACGGTTTTTCTTTGCCGGAAAAATAATAAAAAGCCCCCCCGGGAGGGGGCTATGGAGTTAGTTGTGGTTTTTAATGATATTGCCGCAGCAGGCCGCTTAAAACACCTTGAATCTTAACCCGGTTGGCCGGAAGCCTGCGGGTCTGATAATCTTTGTTGCAGGGAATAAGCAGAATATCGTTTTTGTCCCGCTTAATGACTTTAAGCGTTGCTTCGCAGTCATCTACCAGAGCAACGGCAATTTCGCCGTTGTTGGCGCTGTCCGTTTTTTTGATAATGACCGTATCACCGTCCAAAATGCCGGCTTCAATCATCGAATCCCCTTCAATGGTCAGGGCATAAAACAATCCGCGGTTAACCATTTCAAACGGAACGGAAACCTTTTCATTCTCGTCGGCAATGGCTTCAATCGGGGTTCCTGCCGCAATTTTTCCATAAAGGGGGATTTGCGCTGCTGAATTCTGTAAGGCGGTTTCCCGCTTTTTTTCTTCTTCAATGATTGCGCTGGGTTTAAACTTGGGAAGTCTGACAACTTCCAGCGCCCGGGCGCGGTGAGGGAGCTTTTTGATAAAGTTTCTTTCTTCCAGCGCGGTAATCAGCGCATGAATGCCGGACTTTGATTTCAGGCCGACGGCTTCTTTCATCTCTTCAAAAGAAGGAGAACAGCCGGTTTCTTTTAAAACTTTGTTGATAAACATCAGCAGTTTGTATTGTTTTTCGGTCAGCATCCGTTTCCCCTAAAAAAAGTAGAACAAACAATATATTTGTTCTACTTTAGTTCTTTTCCCTTGTCAAGGGTGATTAACTGCGTCCGGCGCTTTTTTTGCGCTTGAGCTGACGATAGTCGATCAAATCTTTGGCCGGGGCTTTTACCAGTTTCTTCTTTTTTTTGTTGTTTGAAGCCAGTTTCCGGGCAATTTTCAATTCCTGCATGTTAAGCTCTTTCGGGGCCCTGGGCAACAGTTCCGTCAATGGTTGCAGCTTCAGCGGCTGTATTTTTGCGGCCTGAGCGATTTTTTCGGAATTGGCGTTGCTTTTTTTCTTGACGGAATCCTTTTGCTGAGCCTGTTCTTCAAACCAGGAGCGCATGTCGCCGTGCCCGGGAACGGCCTGGGCAACCAGCGTTGCGAATTGCGCCGTTTTCCAGTCAACCGTGGTGTCGTTCAACAGCTTGATCGCTCTGGTCTGAATGCTCTTGTTGCGCGTGAGCGTTTTGATGAATTCCTCCGAGTTGAGCGAAGCTTCGTCGCCGCCGTGTGTTTCGATAAATTTGACGGCCTTGTTGGCAATAGCTGTTCTTGACGCCGGCCTTTCCACCATAATCTGATGCATCAGCGACAAAACGGCCGGATGAAGCTTGCGGACGCTGGCTTTAACGCCGGATTTGTTGATAATATCCTGAACGGCCTTGAAATTATCCTGATTGTAAACCTCAACCATATACCATTCGAAAGCTTCGGTCATTTGATGTTCGTGCTGTCTGGCGGTTTTCTGCCAGTTGGCTTTGCCGACCCCGCCTTTTTTCAGGGACTGGTAAACCTCTTTATATTTTTCGTGATTTCCCAGCCATTTCAAAAATTTCTGAGCGTGTGCCGGGCTGATTTGGTTAATGCCGCGGTAGCCGCCTTTGTCATTCCAGGTGGCAATTGAGCTCGGGTTTTTACCGATACCGGCACCGTTGGTTTCATAAGTCGAGGCCAGCCAACAGGGAGAACCGTTGCAGACTTCGTTGTAATATTTGCCCGGGTAAGCCCGGAAAACGGCGCTGAATTCTATCGTCTTGGCGTCATTGCTTCTGTTTGGAGCCGCTGTGACTGACGCTTCGGTCGTGTCGATTTTGCGGTCTTCCGAGCGTCCTCCCGTTTCGGCCGCATGCGAATTAAGGCTTTTGCCGCTTAACAGCAAGGCCAACCCTCCGATTTTTACCGAACGGGGGATTCTGATATTTTTTGCTTTTTCGATAAGGTCAAATTCATTGGCAAACTTCCAGGCTTTCTTCAGAGACTGCGAAGTTTTTTCCAGCCAGATTTTCCACCCGGCGCGGGCGGGCGTAGTTTCTTCTTTTTTCATCTTTTTCTCCGTTTATTCAATAAAATTATAGTATCCGTCACTAAAAATGTCTAGAGCAAAATCATACTTTTTTATTGAAAAAAGGAATGCTTGTGTATATAGTGCTTGCTAGATTTTAATATAGATGAAATGGAAATTTTAATATGAGCGAAGAGACCAATATTCACCGTGAGTCCCGCCTGGCCAAATTGCGTGCTTTGGAGGAGAGCGGTTACAATCCTTATCCTTATCGTTTTCAACCGACGGCTTTTGCGGCTGATTTGCAGGAAAAATATAAAGACCTTGAAGCCGGTACCGACACCGAAGACCGCGTAACGGTTGCCGGCCGAGCCATGGCTGTCCGCAACAGCGGCATGTTTATCGACATTAAGGATAAAAGCGGCAAAATACAGGCTTTTTGCCATAAAAACCATTTGTCTGAAGAAGAACTGGCCCGCCTGAAAAATCTGGACGTCGGCGATATCGTCGGCATCAGCGGCTATATCCGCCGCACGCCGCGCGGAGAATTGTCTATTGCCGCCGAAAAGTTTGACATCATTGCCAAGTCGTTGCAGGCGCTTCCCGAAAAGTTTCATGGCCTGACCGACGTTGAAGCCCGCTATCGTCAGCGTTATGTCGATTTTATCATGAATGACGACAGCCGTGAAATTTTTGAAAAACGCTGCCGGATTACTTCTGCTGTCCGCCATTATTTTGAGGACAACGGTTTTCTTGAGGTTGAAACGCCGATGCTTCACCCGATTATGGGCGGCGCCAATGCCAAACCGTTCATTACTCATCACAATACGCTGGATATGGATTTATATCTGCGCATTGCTCCGGAGCTTTATTTGAAGCGCCTGGTCGTCGGCGGATTTGACCGTGTGTTTGAAATCGGCCGAAACTTCCGCAACGAAGGCATTGACAAAAGCCATAACCCGGAATTTACCGCGCTGGAAGCTTATCAGGCTTATGCCGATTACAACGACATGGCCGAACTGATTCCGAACCTGATTGCTTATGTTGCCAAGCAGGTTCTCGGTACTCCGGTTATTCATGTCGGCGAGCATGAAATTGACCTGAGCAAGCCATGGGTTAAAAAATCGATGATTGATTTGGTTAAGGAATATACCGGAGCTGATTTCCTGACTGCCGAAACACTGGACGACGCCAAGACTTTGGCCAAATCGGTCGGTGTTGACGCTTCCGACTGCATTTCCTGGGGCAAGGTTATTTCCGAGGTCTTTGATGCCAAAGTTGAAGAACATTTGATTCAGCCGACCCTGGTTATGGATATGCCGCGCGATATTTCGCCGCTGGCAAAAACCCATCGCAGCAATCCCCGCCTGGTCGAACATTTTGATGCCTATATCGCAGGCATGGAAATGGGCTGTGCCTATTCCGAACTGTCTAATCCGCTGGAACAGCGCGCCCGCTTTGAAGCGCAGTGCGCCGATCGTGAAGCCGGTGATGATGAAGCTCAGATGCTGGATGAAGATTTTGTCGTCGCTTTGGAAAACGGCTTTCCTCCTTCCGGCGGTATGGGAATGGGAATTGACCGCTTGGCTATTCTGCTGACCGGAGCTTCCACCATTCGTGACGTTATCGCTTTTCCGACCCTGCGCAAAAGAGATTAGCCTTGACCCAAGCCCGCCTGAAATCATCTGCGCTCGGCAGAAAACTGAAGAATATATTAAAAAAAGGTTTTGCCGGATTGCGGATGGTTTTAGCCTGCGGGCTTTTTCTCGGTCTTTTTTTCTGGTTGCTGCATCAGCAGGAATATCGTTTTAAAAACGATGCGGTCAAAACCGTCGGTGAAACGGCTATTGAAATAAGCTATCCGGGTATTATGGGCGCAGAAACGGCGGTGGAAGAGGCCGTCTCACAGGAAGAAAACACTCTGCCGCAAAATTTTTCCGATGGCCCGATTGAAGAAAAATATTTAATTGCCGATGAAATTGAAAGCGGCGTTTCTTTCCCCGAGCAGCCGGTGGAAGCCCGTTTGTTGCAGGAGCTTCCTCAAGCTGCGGCGGTAGCCGTTAAGGAAAGCGAAGAAGATTACTCCCATTATGAAGAAAATCTTCCGGTAAATGTCATTGATCAGGGAAAACCCTGTATTATTCATGACAACCGCCGCAAAATCAGGGACATGAACATAAAAGTTTATGCCAAGCCTCCGTATTTCGGAGACCGTCCGGTGATTGCCGTTGTCATTGACGATATGGGAGACAACGTCCGCCGCACCCGGGACATAAGTTCTCTCCGGGCACCGATAACCGCTTCGTTTCTGACTTATCCGCCGCAGCTTGAACGGCAGGTCTCCCGCTCTTTGGCCGCCGGGCATGAAATAATGGTCCATGTGCCGATGCAGCCTAAATCCAATATCAATATGACGGCGGATATTTTAACGGTTGAAATGACTCCGCAGCAGGTCAACGATAATTTTCGCCGCATGCTGACAAAATTCCGCAATATCCGCGGTGTAAACAATCACATGGGAAGCCGTCTGACCGAAGATCGTCCGCGTATGGCTGAGATTATGAAGGTTTTGAAAGAACAGGGATTGTTTTTTCTTGATTCCAAAACCACGCCGCATTCGGTCGGAGACCGTGTCGCCCGTGAATATGGTGTCGGCTATGCTACCCGTAATGTCTTTCTTGATAATGTCAATGAACTCGGCTATATCCTCAAGCAATTGGCTCAGACCGAAAAGATTGCCCGCAAAAACGGTTATGCCATTGCTATCGGTCATCCCAAATCTCAGACTTATGAAGCTCTGAAGCAATGGTTGCCGACCTTGGAGCAAAAGCAAATCAGGCTGGTTCCGCTCAGCCACATCGTTACGGCGTTAAATCCCCGGCCGTCGGAGCTGGCTGAGACTAAAAAATAAGGGAGCCGGAGCTCCCTGTCTTGTTACATCGGACAATTGCAGCTTTTGAATTCTTTGTCATAACGCTGATGGTCTTTCATAATTTGCTTATGTTCTTTCATCAGTTCTTTATGGTCTGCCATAATTTGTTTGTGCTCTTCTTTAATCTTGTCCATTTCCTTTTGCAGCTTTTCGGTAATATCCATTGTTTTTCTCCTAACAAATTGCTTACGGCAAAAATATAAGCCGGACGGATAAAAATCCAAGCCCGGCTTATCCTAAAGTAGGGGACGTTTATTGAAAGTCCTTGACGGCTTTGTCGGTAGCAAAATCTGCCGTCCGGGAAATGGTATTGTTGACTGATTCGGCCAAATAAGTGTCATAATAGTATTTGCCGCCGTAAGCCAGCGCAGCCAGAACAATCAAATAAAAAACAGTTTTCATTGCCAATCTCCTTTGTTAATAAGCGCCAGTCTATGTCATGACGGTTAAAACAGCATTAATAACGCTTGATAACACAAAATAAATGATTAAATCCCTAACGAAATTTTTAATAAAAAAGGAGAGAAGTATGAAAAAGTGCTGGCTTTGGGCGCTTCCGGTCCTTTTGACGGGCTGCGCCAATACCGTAGAGGTTAAAAATGCCGCGGATTTCAAATGCGGTGAACAGATTATCCACGCGGAAGTGTTTGATGACAACTCAATGATTGTGCGGATTAACGGCGTGAATAACGTCCTGACCAAAGTAGCTTCCGCCTCCGGCGAGAGATATGAAAATATCGCCAGCCGGGTTGTTTTCAGCCAAAATGACGGCGATACTTATCTGACCATTAATAACCGCCGCTATCCGCTGTGTCAGGAAATTGTCAGATAAACGGCTTAATCGATAACCTTGACATATTCCTGATAGCGTTCGGCATACTGAGCTTCATATTTTTGAGCAATCTCGACCAAAGACTTTTGCTCTTTGAAACGGTTAATCAGCGTTTCGTCGGTTTTCACGCTCAGAGTTTCGGTGGCTTCGTCATAGGCCAGAGTAAGACGGATTAACTGAGCCTGAAGCGGAAAAGACATAATCTGGTCGTAATAGGTTTTGCCCAAACGGAATTTGGTTTCCAAATTCGGATTTTCATTTGTCAGGCAGCGGGCAACCGTTGTCTGACGGATAAATTCCATAATTAAAATCGGCGAAAAAGGGGCTTTCTGTTCGTTGTTTTCCATTTGTTTCTCATCGCGGTAATGTTGCAATGGATATAAGTTAATCCAATTCCCTGAAAAAATAAATATGTTTCTGCCGACTTGTGCAGGCTTGTCTGAAAAGAAATTATTCTGCATAAGTAATAAAAAAAATAGACGTGCCTCGAATAATGGTTTATAAAATTTAAAAGTAATAATTAATAGTTATATATCAGGGGAGAGGCCGTGAACAACAATTATATAACGATTACCGCTGTCAGCCCGGCCGAAACGGATAAAAGGCCCGGCAGCGCAAACCGGAGAATGCTTCTCTGCCGCCGGTTTCAAATTTTACCGCAAAGACTGAAACTGACCGTCAAAACGTTTATTGCCGACGATAGGGAAATATCCTCAGAAAACGTCGGCTTTTTTGTATCTGGTGATTTTCGTTGTTTAAGAGAAATATAATGCGCAGAGGAATCAGAAACCGGCCCGCCAAACCATACAGTCAGGGCGTTAAAATTGAAAACAAACCTTTTTCTTCCGGTTATTTTCCTCAGGTCAAAAAGCCGTGCAGCTAAGCGAAAATGTTATTGCCTGCCAGGTAAAAATATTGTAGGTTAGCCTCAGCAAAAGGAGCAGTGAATGCAGATTTCAATTATAATTCCGATTTATAAAGTCGAAAAATATCTCCGAGAATGTCTGGAGAGCATTAAGACGCAGAATTTTCAGGATTATGAAGTATTAATGATTAATGACGGGTCACCGGATAACTCGGAGGTTATCTGCAAGGAGTTTGCTGCCGGCGATGCCCGTTTCAAATATATCCGGCAGGAAAATCAGGGCGTTTCCGCAGCGCGGAATAAAGGTCTGTCTCAGGCCCGTGGTAAATATGTCTATTTTATGGATCCGGACGACACCTTCAGCCCCGATTTTCTGGAAGCTCTGTATAATGAGGCCGAAGCCGGCGGTGCTGATATTGTTTTGAACAATTCGGTGCTGATAGGGCTTTCTCCCCGTAAGGGGTTGCAGCTTAAGGATATTCCGAACGGCTGTTATGATGCAGATATTCGGAACTATTTTGTTGACGGGTATTTGTGGTATAAACTTTTCCGCAAGGAAACGATTGACCGGGCGCAAATTGCTTTTTTGCCTGGCTGCCGTTTCCGGGAAGACGAACTTTTCGGAATGATGCTCTATCCTTATTGCCGCAAATTCAGCGTTATCCGGCAGGGATATTACTATTATCGCCAGCACGGAGAATCCGCTTTGGCTTCCGTTTTGAAAAATCGTAAGGCTTATAGTGAAACGATTGCCCGCAATTTGGAAACAATTTTCCGTTTCTATAAGGAACGCGGACTTGATGAATATTTCCCGATTGCCCTGCGTCTGCTTCCATATTTTCATGAATGGCATAATCCCCGCCATTATTGGCAGACAATGCAGCAATTGAATATGCATCTTGATTTGGAAAAATGGAGAGATTCCCTGCCGATTCATCTTCGTTTGTCCTTGTTGCCGCAGAGCTATCCCGCTTTCCGTCTGCGAATGTTTTGGCTGTACGGTTCCGGCGAACTGAAAAAAATCCGCAAACAGATGTTGTCGGTCAAACTGAGCAAGAAACACAAACTGATTCGGATTTTAGGGATAACACTGCTGGAAAAGGATAATCGGGATATAAAAAATAAAAAAATTGCATAATTTTAATTTTTTTGCTTGACCTGATAAAAAATAACCAGTATATATGCTCTCGTATTCAAATGGTCCCATCGTCTAGAGGCCTAGGACATCGCCCTTTCACGGCGGTAACACGAGTTCGAATCTCGTTGGGATCACCACTAAAAAAGCCCTCATTATGAGGGCTTTTTTAGTGGTCAAATCCGACGAGGCCGAACGAGCAGAGTTCGAGACGGAACAACGTGAAGGACGGCATAATGAGCATAGCGAATAGCCAATCTCGTTGTTGCAACGCAGTTGCAAAACTTTTCCAACGTTAAACGCATTACCCCTAATGACAATATGTTTAATAAGTCCTCAAGTTAATAAAATTTGCAAATAAGGCATTAACTTCCTTGATTGCAGAAAATATCATGTTAGTATATCCCATAAGTTTAATTTCATCAAATTTTACAAGAGGTTGTAAATGGCGGGCAAAAATAACGCGAACATTGGTTTTGAAAAGCAAATTTGGGGTGCAGCTTGTGAGCTTTGGGGGCATATTCCGGCGGCAGATTATCGCAAAGTAATCGTCGGGCTTATCTTTTTGCGCTATATTTCTTTTGCTTTTGAAAAGCGTTATCAAGAGTTGGTGGCAGAAGGTGATGGTTTTGAAAATGACAAAGATGCCTACACCGAAGAAAATATATTCTTTGTACCGGAAAAAGCTCGTTGGAGCACGATTGCCGCAGCGGCACACACACCGGAAATCGGAATAGTGATTGATGAAGCAATGCGTGCCATTGAAGATGAAAATAAAGTTTTGAAAAATGTTTTACCCAAGAATTACGCCAATCAAGATTTAGATAAACGCGTTTTGGGCAATGTGGTGGATTTGTTCACAAATAATATAGATATGTCTGGAACGGATGAAGACAAAGACTTGCTCGGTCGCACTTATGAATATTGCATTGCTCAGTTTGCCGCTTATGAAGGAACCAAGGGCGGTGAATTTTATACACCGTCAAGTATTGTTAAAACGATTGTTGAAGTCTTAAAACCTTTTGATAACTGCCGTGTTTATGATCCTTGCTGTGGTTCGGGCGGAATGTTTGTTCAATCGGTTAAATTTTTGCAAGCTCATAGTGGCAATCGCAATCATATTTCCGTATATGGACAAGAATCCAATGCCGATACTTGGAAAATGGCTAAAATGAATATGGCAATACGCGGGATTGATGCCGACTTTGGTCCTTATCAAGCCGATACATTTTTTAATGACTTGCACCCAACTTTGAAAGCCGATTTTATTATGGCTAATCCGCCGTTTAACCTTTCCAACTGGGGACAAGACAAATTGCTTGATGACGTGCGATGGAAATATGGTATTCCACCGGCAGGAAATGCCAACTATGCGTGGATTCAACATATGATATATCACCTTGCACCCAAAGGAAAAATCGGTTTGGTTTTGGCAAACGGGGCTTTATCCACGCAAACCAGCGGCGAAGGAGAAATCAGAAAACGCATTATTGAAGCCGATTTGGTGGAAGGTATTGTCGCTTTGCCGCCGCAACTGTTTTATAGCGTTACAATTCCGGTTACTTTATGGTTTATCAGTCGCGATAAAGCACAAAAAGGCAAAACTTTGTTTATTGATGCGCGCAAAATGGGTTATATGGCAGACCGCAAACACCGTGATTTTACAGATGAAGACATCAAAAAAATTGCCGATACCTTCACCGCTTTTCAAGAAGGAAAATTGGAAGATGTTAAAGGCTTTTGCGCCGTAGCCAGTACGGAAGATATTGCCATACAAGATTATATCTTAACCCCTGGGCGATATGTGGGGATTGAGGAACAAGCCGACGATGGCGAACCTTTTGAAGATAAGATGAAACGGCTGACAACTGAGCTTAAAGATATGTTTGAGCAGTCCGACCACTTGCAAAACGAAATCAAAGAAAAACTCAAAGCAATCGGCTGGGAGATGTAGGAAGATGGCAAAAACAAGAAAATTAAGATAGTGCAACAAATAAAGGACAAACATAATGGTTTCAATATTTTGCACAAGAGCAATAAATGTACTAGATAATACCAGTTTTCTTGATTGGGGACAATTATTTCTTAGTTTTTTAACTTTTCTTATTGCGTGGATAGCATTATCTACTTGGAAAAAAGAATTGCTTGGAAAGAAACAAATTAATTTAGCAATGGATATTGTAGAAAAAGTCTGTAATATTGAGGATTGTTTATCAGCTATAAGAAATCCATTAACAACAGCCACTGAAAGTGATGAGATAGAAACAAATATAAAAAAAGAATTTAACCAAGATGAGCAGCCGCAAGTTCATAAAAATAAGTTGTATTATCTTGCTCCTGCCTATCGAATTACAAAAAATTGGAATAAAATTCAAGATTTCCTAGCATTGAGAAATCAAGCAAGATTATATTGGGAAGATGACATCGTAGAGTTATTTGATCGTATTTCACATTTAATTGCAAATGTACGCAATGCATCAATGATGCTATATAATTATAATGATTTAAAGCCAGATTTAATTAAAGAATTTGAATATAAAATATGGGATCATTATAGTAAAGAAGATGCTATAAAAAAAGAGATGCATAATATAGTAGAAGAATTTATTATGAATTTAGAGCCTCTTTACATGCAACAAAAATCTTCTTGGAAAAAACTTACAGGAACAGAAAATGACTAAGTGGCAAGAAGTTAAGTTGGAGGACGTGTGTTTTTATGTATCACAAAAAATGGATACACAACCCCTATCAATATATAATTACATATCAACTGAAAATATGTTACCCAATAAATCGGGAATTACAAATGCCTCTTCATTGCCAAATATACCCATAACCCCATCTTTTAAAAAAGATGATATATTAGTTTCTAATATACGTCCATATTTTAAAAAAATATGGCTAGCACAATTTGCTGGCGGTTGTTCTAATGATGTCCTTGTATTTAGAGCCAATAAAAACATAGACTCAAAATTTCTTTATTATATTTTAAGCGATGATAGATTTTTTGAATATTCTACACAAACATCTAAAGGCACAAAAATGCCAAGAGGGGATAAAACATCTATCTTAAAATATGCTGTTTTATTACCTCCTCTTGATGTTCAGAAGAAGATTGCGGGGGTGTTGGGGGCTTTGGATGATAAAATTGAGCTGAACAACAAAATCAATCAAAACCTTGAAGCCCAAGCCCAAGCCTTATTCAAATCTTGGTTTGTGGACTTTGAACCCTTCGGCAGCAAAATGCCTAGCGATTGGAAAATCGGAAAAGTTGAAGATATCGTAGATTTATATGATTCACAGAGAATACCTTTATCTAATAATCAACGAGCTGGTATGAAAAAAGTATATCCATATTATGGTGCAACTTCTGTAATGGACTTTGTTGATAATTATATTTTTGATGGAAAATATTTATTATTAGGAGAAGATGGTACTGTAATTGATGATAAAGGATTTCCAATTTTACAATATGTTTGGGGAAAATTTTGGGTGAACAATCATGCACACATTATGACTGGAAAAAATGGATTTAATGTGGAGAGTTTATATTTATTCTTTAACCAAACAAATGTTAAAGGAATAGTAACAGGAGCTGTACAGCCTAAAATAAATCAGGCTAATTTAAAAATGCTTCCGGTAAACATACCCTCAAACGCTGTTATGAATAATTTTAACAAAATAATAGAACCTTTATTCTCATTATTTAGGATTAATACAGAAGAAAACTTACGATTAGTAGAGTTGAGAGAGACTCTCCTCCCCAAGCTCATGTCCGGCGAAATTAATGTCGATAATGTTAAAATAGATTAATATCTCTATAGGAGAAAATAAATGAAAAGATTCGAAACTATTAACGTAAATAATCTAATTGTAAATCCCGAAAATGATAGGCATGGAGCGCTAGAAACTGAAGAAAATGCTATTAATTGGTTATTGCAAAATAAAACAGAAAAAATGAGAGCTTTAGCCAAAGATATTGCAATTACAGGACAATTATTTGAAACACCTTTAGTAAAAGATGAAAAGAAAGAAAAATTTATTGTTTATGACGGAAATAGGCGTATTACATGTTTAAAAATTTTATTAGGGCTTTGTGATTCTTATGATTTATATGATAAAGAGTACTATGTCAAAATTAGAAATGATTACAATTGCAATGAAAAATTGCCTAAAGAAATCATATGTGAAGTAAATACCTCACAAGCAGAAATAGATGAAATTATAAGGCGTCGCCATGCTCCTACTAGTTCTGGCGAAATTAAATTAAATTGGGAACCCTATGAAAAAGAAATCTTTTTAATAAGAACAGGTAAAAGCGATAAAATTAATTTTGCCAAGGAAATTCAAGATTTGTTACAAAACAAGGAATTACTGTCAAATCAAGATAAAATTCCATTAAGTAATTTTAATAGATTATTTTCTTCTGAAAAATACAGAAACTTGGCCGGTGTAAGTATAAAAAATAACAAAATTGAATTCATCGCCAAAGAAGATGTATCTCTGAATGCTTTATCTTATATTGCACGATTAATGATTACTGGAGAAATATCATTAAAAGATATCTTAAATGATGAATTGAAAATGCAAGTCTTTTCTCTATTACAAGAGAAAGATATACTTCCCAAACTTTCTGACAGATTAAAAAAACCAATACAAGCTCAAAAAGAAACATCTCCTAGGCCAGATAAAAAGATTAAGAAAGTCCTTGGTCAACTTACCAGAGACACTCTATTGAATAAATCATTAATTCAACCACAAAGAAATCAATATTGCACAGCTAAAATATATAATTTATTTATAGAACTGCAATATGATTTATTAATAAAAAAGCACATAAATGCTATATCTATTTCTTTTCGCGTATTAATAGAGCTACTAACTCAAGCTTATGCAAATAAGCATAATATTACATTTGAAGAAAATGAAAAATTGTCAAATAAAATAGGAAGAGTTTTTGATAGCATACAGTCACCTAAAAAAGATGTAGAGAATGTAAAATTCATAAAGAATTTATCTCAAAAAAATACTTACTTTTCAATAGGAACTTTAAATGGGTTTGTACATTCCCCATATAATCTTCCTATAGCTCAAGATCTAATTAATTTTGCAGATAATTTTGAAAGTTATATCACTCTAATTATCGAAGACTTAAATCAAGATAATAATTAAAGAAAATCATATGGCTTCATATTTTGAAAACTCTCAATGGATTACTTTTAAGGATACGCTTATGTCCGGTAAAATTAATGTAGATAGAGTCAACGTTTAGGGTTAATAGGAAATTTTCAGAGAGGATTAGCATATGCTTAATAGTATCAGTATACACGCAATTAAAGGAATTGAACATAAGACTTTTAACCTTGACTTATACCCTAATAAGCCTTCAATATTGGTAGCTCCTAACGGTTTTGGCAAAAGTTCTTTTGCGATAGCTTTTAATTCTTTTAACAATAATCGAATTGACTTGCACGATGATGATATATGTGAAGGACATACGGCCTCTGAGGCATCAATTGAGATTGTAGTAGATAGAAATGCATATATTATAAACTCTTCTAGAAATACATTCAGCCATAATTTCTCAAGTTTTGCCATTAATAGTTCTTTGTATGCCAAAAGTGTCGGACAATATATGGGAAGTTTCATGGGACATAGAGCCTTACTTGCTATTCAAGATATTGAGTTAGAAAGTAAAATTCCTGCTAAACCTAGTATTAACTATTCTATAAGTGACAACAAACGGGTTTTTGGAACAAATAGCAAAATATTAACTAACGTTTTGTATTTGATAAAAAATACCAAGTTCATTAACTCTCTAAATACAATAAACCTTAGTGAATTTAAAAAAATACGTACTTATGTAAACCCATTAAATGCCATAAAAAATATAATCAATCAATATTCTGGTACCGTAGATGAAATTTTATTAAAAATAAATGCTAATTTAATTACTAACTTCAATAGTATAACATGTTTGCATACTTTAAAAGAAATCGTTAAAAATTTTAGTTCTAGCAATAATGATGCTATATTATACCTAGAAAGTATACAGATTGCTGATTTTATGTTGTCTCACGAATTTAGCAAATATAAAAATTGGTGTAATTATGATCTAAATAAAAAATATATTGAAGGATTAATTCATTGTTTTGACACAACACAAAGCTCTGAATTAAAAATTCAGGAAAAAGGAAGAAACCCCAAAAAGTTAATTATAACTTTTCCTTCTGCCCAAAGGATATCCAATGGTCAAAGAGATATTTTAACCTTTATTTCTCAATTGTATCGCGCTAGAAGAGAACTTAAAAAGAATAATAATATTTTAATTATTGATGAAATATTTGATTATTTAGATGATGCTAATTTAATCTCTTTTCAATATTTTATAACTAAATTTATTGAAGATTATAAAAAAGAGGGAAAAAATTTATACTGTATTTTATTAACTCATTTAGATCCATGCTATATAAATAATTTTTGTTTTAGCCAACATAAACTACAGATAAGATATTTGATGGCGACAGGAACAGCAAATTCATCTTGCGTTCTACCTTTAATGAGAAAAAGAACATCGGGCAATGATGACATTGATAAGTACCTGTTTCATTATAATAATGTAGAGAGTGAAGTAGAGGGATTAAATAATAAAAGTTGGTATGATGATTTATATAAAGAAGTTACAGATCGATATTTATCTGGACTTAATTATGACAGTTTAAAAATTTGCTTAGCTGTTAGAATAAAAATAGAAGAAACGGCCTATAATTTACTATCAGAACCTTCTGATAAGAATAAATTTATAGAAACTCATAGAACGAAACAAAAACTCTCTTTTATAGCTCAAGATAAAGGGATAGATTATCCTGAAATTTGGTCTCTATTAGGCATAATTTATAATGATAATTTACATTGGAAAGATAATAAAGATTATGAAACACCGCTCCGTTCTAAGCTATCAAATATCATAGTAAGAAATATGATTTCAAATATTTTTAAATAAAGGACACAACCATGACCACGTATTTTGAAAACCCTGTCAATGAAAATGCTTATGAATCCTCGATTATTGAGCTGTTTCAAAATATGGGGTATGTTCATGTTTATGGACCGGATATTGACAATCGCGACTTTACCTCTCCTTTATATGATGAAGTTTTAGAAGAAGCGTTGGTTCGGCTTAATCCAAAGCTTCCGCAAGCTGCGATTAATGAGGCTTTGTTTAAGCTCCGGAATTTTGAAAATGCCGAACTGGTACAGAAAAATGCCGTTTTTATGGATTATCTGCAAAACGGAATTACCGTCCGCTATACGGAAAAAGGCGAACCTAAAGATACGATTGTTTATCTTATCGATTATGATAAACCAGCCAACAACTCTTTTATTATTGCAAATCAATGGACTTTTGTTGAAAATAGTGAAAAACGTCCTGATATTTTGTTATTCATCAACGGTTTGCCCTTGGTTTTGATGGAACTAAAATCTCCATCTCGTGAAGAAACCGATGTTTCCGCCGCTTATCGCCAAATTCAGAACTACAAACATGAAATTCCTTCTATGTTTGTTTATAATGCCATTTGTGTGATGAGCGACTTGTTGACATCAAAGGCAGGAACTCTCACTTCCGGCGAAGACCGCTTCATGGAATGGAAAACGGTTGATGGCTCTTATGAAAATACGCAGCACGCCCAATTTGATACTTTCTTTATGGGAATCTTTGCCAAAGAGCGTCTATTGGATATTTTGAAAAGCTTCATCTGTTTTTCTAATGAAAATAAAGGGCTTGTTAAAATTATGGCGGCTTATCACCAATATTTTGCCGTTAAAAAAGCTATTACCTCGACCAAAAACGCAACCGAAACCGACGGTAAAGGCGGTGTTTTTTGGCATACGCAAGGAAGTGGAAAATCGTTATCTATGGTCTTTTATGCGCATCTGTTGCAAAAAGCCTTAAACAGCCCCACCATCGTGGTAATTACTGACCGCAACGACTTAGACGGCCAACTTTATGGTCAATTTGCCAAGTGTAAAGACTTCTTGCGTCAAGAGCCTATTCAAGCCGAAAGCCGCGCTCACCTCAAGAAACTCTTAGGCGGAATTAAAGCCAACGGTATTTTCTTCACGACTATGCAGAAGTTTGAGGAATCCGGCGAACCTTTATCTGAAAGGCGCAATATTATTGTGATGGCCGATGAAGCCCACCGCGGGCAATATGGTTTGACCGAAAAAATAGATGAAAAGACCGGAAAAATCAAAATCGGAGCAGCACGCGTTATTCGAGATTCCTTACCCAATGCCACATATATCGGCTTTACCGGCACGCCGATTTCCACCAAAGACCGCAGTACACGTGAGGTTTTCGGAAATTATATTGATGTTTATGACATGACACAAGCGGTGGAAGATGGTGCAACTCGTCCGGTTTATTATGAAAGCCGTGTGATTAAACTTCATCTGAAACCGGAAGTCTTGCGTTTGATTGATGCCGAATATGACCTTATGGCTCATAATGCCGACCCAGAAGTGATTGAAAAGAGCAAAAAGCAACTCGGACAAATGGAAACTATTTTGGGCGATGACAGCACAATCAATTCTTTGGTTACCGATGTTTTAGACCATTATGAAAATAACCGTGCTAACCTTTTGACCGGAAAAGCTATGATTGTGGCTTATTCTCGACCGATTGCAATGAAAATATATCGCAAAATCTTAGAACTTCGCCCTGCTTGGCAAGAAAAGGTTGCCGTAGTTATGACTTCTGATAACAATGATCCCGAAGATTGGCACAATATCATCGGCAACAAAGCCTATAAGGAAGAATTAGCCCGCAAGTTTAAAGATAACTCTGACCCGCTCAAAATTGCCATAGTGGTTGATATGTGGTTGACCGGATTTGATGTGCCGTCCCTTGCAACAATGTATGTTTACAAACCGATGAGTGGGCATAACCTGATGCAGGCAATCGCTCGAGTTAACCGCGTTTTCCAAGACAAAGAAGGCGGTTTGGTGGTTGATTATGTCGGAATTGCCGGCGCTTTGAAGCAAGCCATGAATGATTATACCATCCGCGACCGCAAAAATTATGGTGATACAGATATTTCAACCGTAGCTAAACCGAAATTTATTGAAAAATTGGAAGTTTGCCGCGGTTTGTTATATGGGTTTGATTATTCCGGCTTTGCTAAAGGAAGCAATTTGGAACGAGCAAAACTTATCAGTGGTGCCGTAAACTTTATTATCGCCCGTGGAAAAGAAAAACAAAAAGAAGATTTTGTTAAAGAGGCTTTGCTCCTAAAACAAGCTCTTTCCTTGTGTTCATCCTTAATTGAAGAAAACTTGCGTATAGAAGCGGCCTTTATGGAAGCAGTGCGTGTTTTGGTAGTTCGTTTAACTTGTTCGGGCAATAGCGGCAAGAAAATCTCTCTGCCGGAAATGAACGAGAGAATAAACGAGCTTCTGAAACAAAGCATTAAAAGCGACGGGGTTATTAATCTATTTTCTGACATTCAGCAAGAATTTTCTTTGTTTGATCCTAAGTTTTTGGAAGAAATCTCTAAAATGAAGGAAAAAAACTTGGCGGTTGAATTGCTCAAAAAATTAATAGCCGAGCAAATCAGCGTTTATCGCCGTACAAACGTTGTAAAATCTGAAAAATTCAGCGAAATAATCCAAGAGGCAATGAATCGTTATCTGAACGGCATGCTCACCAATGAACAAGTCATTGAAGAACTTTTAAACTTAGCCAAACAGATTGCCACAGCGCAAAAAGAAGGTGATGATTTGGGCTTAACTCCTGATGAACTGGCCTTTTATGACGCTTTGATTAAGCCTCAAGCTGTTAAAGATTTTTATGAAAACGACGAGCTCGTCGCCATTACCAAAGAACTGACCGAGGCTTTGCGCAAAAATAAAACTATCGACTGGCAAAAAAGAGAAAATGCTCGAGCAAAAATGCGCATGATGATTAAAAAGCTCCTTAAAAAGCATAAATATCCGCCCGAAGGTATGGAAGATGCCGTCCAAACCATTATGACGCAATGCGAGCTTTGGACGGATAATGTTATGGAAGCATAAGTTTGGGCTATCAATAATCCGAATTAATATTTCGAGGTATCAATCTAGAAATGCAATTTTATTTTTTTCAATATAACTGATTTTCCCAAGAGACAATGCAGAAATAGTGAAACGGACAACCTTCTTGAAAATGAAATGGTATCAGAACACTATATTTTATTTATTATTTTCAATAAATTAATAACAAAATTTACTTTTTGCTTATGGCATAAGATTAAATCTCGGAAAACATAAGTTAAATGTCGCCATTAAAAAATCAGACGAGGCCAAATATAAAATGAAACCCCGCTGATTGCGGGGTTTACTTTATTCCGCGGCGGTCAGAGCCGGACAGTCATACGGAATGTCGTCAAAAATGACCGGAATTTCGCGCTTAAGGGTGCCAAGCAGCATTTTCATAACTTCCTGGACCGTAGGGTGAGCCGCCGGAGCGCAGCGCAGTTTGAAAATATGCCGCCATTCACGCAGGTTGGCTGTCATAATTACGTCGGCCTTAATTGAATGGGGCAGCAGCATGCGCAGTTGATCCGGTTTGCAACCGAGTTCTGCCATGGCATTATAATTCTTTTCAATGGTTTCCATTGTGCTGAGCCAAATCTGATATTCCGGCATTCCTTCCTTGATGTGGCAGGGCTTCATCACCGTCAGTTCATTGCCGAATTTTCCTTTGGAATAATTGCAGTAACGGGTGCTTTCAATAGCATAGGAAACATGGCGGTGGCGGGTCAAATCTTTATAAACGCCCATATCGCAGGTGAGTTTCACCGTGAGGTTATAATGTTCAATCATCGCCTCGTGTCCGAGCTCCAAAAGTTTGCGAACCATCTGCCGTGCGGAATCCGCGGTAATTTTGTCTTCGCTTTTATAACAGTTGCGGGCGCATAATTCGAGATGTTTAAGAATGGCGTCTCCGTCCAGCGGAGTCAGCACTTCTACTTTCGGGGCTGCGATTTTTACCATTGTCTGTCCTTTCAGTTAACAACCTGCAAACAGGATAAGAGGGCAGCCTGCTTGAGTCCAGTTTTAAAGAAAAGTTATGCTATGGAATCATTTTAGTGTTTTATTTAATCTTCCCGGATATGATAAACCGAAAACCGGTCAGAAAGGAAGGAAAAGCGATGACCCGCCGTTTGAAACTTATTTTGCTGGCTGCCGTGTTTATCGGCGGTTTTGCCAGCCTTTCGCTGGAGCTGATTGTCTTGCGCCAGTTGAGCAGCTTTGTCGGCGCCACGGCCGTTACCGCATCAATCGTCATCGGCGTGATTATGGCTTTTATGTCGCTGGGGTATTATGCCGGTTCGGTTTTTTGCCTGGCGCGCGGAGCTGTTCGGCAGACGGCGGTTGCTTCTTTCTATTCTCTAAGCATTCTGACTGTTCTGGCCGCCAGTTATATTCTGATAGACCTGTATTTTTCAATGATGGATTGGCTCGGGCTGAACGATAACATTGTCAAAACCTTCGTCTATTGTCTGGCTTTGCTGTCTTATCCTTCATTTCTGTTCGGCAAGATTACTTCGCTGCTGAGTCGTTATCTGCACAAATATAACCGCAATTTTACCGGAAAACTGATGGCTGTGGATACGGTCGGCTCGGTGTTGGGATCGATTCTTTCCACTTTGCTGTTGATGCCGCTGATCGGGGTTAATTATACGGTGGTTCTGGTCGTGGCAATGTGCGCTCTGGGCGCCGTGCTGTTGGATAAAAAATTTAACTTTTACTGGCTGGGGCTGATTATTGCGGCGGCGGTACTGCTAAACCGCAATTCGCTGCTCTATAAGCTTTACTATATTGTCGAAGATAATGCCGTTTCCACCATTTCAATCTTTGAGACAGATAACGGACAATCGCGTTTTATGTCGATTAACGGCAGTTCGTCCTCTAAAATTTCCGCCGATGAAAACCTGCTTTTCCCCTATATTTCTTATATTGAAAATAATTTTATCAAAACTCTGCCGCACGACAAGCCGCGCAAGGTGCTGATTCTCGGGGCAGGGGGCTTTACGCTGGGCCGTGACGATGATTTCAACCGCTATGTCTATGTTGATGTTGATAAGGTTCTGCTGCCGCTTTCGGAAAAATATTTTCTGAACGGCAGGCTGGGCAAAAACAAAAAGTTTGAAGTTCAGGATGCTAACCAGTTTTTGAAAGAAAGTCGCGAAAAATACGATTTAATCATACTTGATACTTATTCCTCCGCCCGGGTCATTCCGCAGGACCTGGTTACCCGGGAATATTTTCTGCGGGTTAAAAATCATCTTGCCCCGGGCGGAATTGTTGCCATGAATTTGATTGCCAGCCCTGATTTTGCTTCTGATTTCAGTATGAATCTGGACAACACGCTGCGCTCGGTTTTTCCGCAAAACCTCCAGCGTCAGGTCATCGGTGATTTTAATCCGTGGAAAAGCGGTGAACTGTCCAACTTGATTTATGTTTATTATGACCGCCCGAACCCGAGGCAGATTTATACAATCAATAAAAACGCCTCTTATCTGGACAATTAATCACTGTTCGGCCTCTGCGATAACCTTCCCGATAAGAACAGTTTTCTGCCCGAAAGGATAAGAAGAGATAGCCGCAAGGAATTGCTGCTGCAATTATTTATTGACATCGCTTCTCTCTTGTGGCATTCTGTAAGAGGTATGGTTTCAGTTATAGAGAGGTGTA
>ERZ1694708.271-NODE-271-length-29389-cov-11.305448_pt1 | contig 29389 bp, 28 predicted proteins | sample MGYA00581714_ERZ1694708 | MGnify/ENA primary metagenome ERZ1694708 (study PRJEB42213, sample SAMN07424259) | human gut metagenome | biome: ENVO:00009003; feature: ENVO:2100002; material: ENVO:00002003 | host: Homo sapiens | place: USA | collected 2014 ...
GTCTTCATCCAGCAGCCCCAAAGCGTTCAGCATGGAAAGCACCTGGTCGCTGCTACCGCCAGTCAGGGCGGAGAGCTGCTCCAAAATCGCCTGATTTTCCTCGGGTGTGTTGCCCAGCGAATCGCTCACTGATGCAATCGCAGTTGTCGGCAGCATGGTCAGCACCATGCTGCATATAAGCAAGATACTGAGTATTCGTTTTTTCATGTCGTTTTTCCCTCCTGTTTCTGCGGGTCTGGCTTACCTGTCCCGTCTTTTCTACGGTTTTCTCTGTTTCTGAGCCGAAAGCACAGCGCAGTGATCGTTGCCGCCGCTGCAAAGGAGACGACGCCCACCAGCACATAGCCGCCTGCGTCCTCCCGCAGCAGCATCGCGCCGAAGCTGCCCCATGCGGCGGTCTGTCCCTGCACTGCAAATGCGTCCGCCGCCTGCGTCAGCGCTGCGCACAGCAGCATACACGCTGCGGAGAGGCTTATTGCCTCGCGCCGCTGCCTTCGGCGGGTGTTTTCCCGCACCCGCTGCTTGACGAGTGCGACCCGTCTTGCGGTATCGTACATATCGTTTGAACCTCCTCTCCGATTTTTTGAAATGCAGCCTAAAAACCCCTTCACTTATATAGGTACAAAAAATCGAAAAAACTCTCACCCAAAACGCAAAATTTTTCAAAAAAATTGAGAGCCGCCAAAAAGCAGCTCTCAAGGAGTGGATATTCGGTTATTGCTTCCGTGATAATCGGAAAACGGATAGCCTTCCTGCCGCCACCAGCAGCACCGGTAGGGCGTAGGCGATGTACTGCGCCGCGCCGCCGTAGGCGATCAGCAGATTATAGATGGCGTGGAGGGTGATGGCCGCGCCCAGCAGTCCGCAGGTGCCCGCGACCTTCAGCCACGTCCGCCGCCACGCAAAGGCAAGCCCGCCGCCCACGATCAGACCGCAGAGGACGTGCATGGCTCCCGTGCCGAAGCCACGGAAGAAGATGAAGGAGAAGCGGTCAGCGCCATTCTGGATGAGATAGCACACATTTTCAAAGGTGGCGAAGGCGAGGGTGACTGTTATTGCGGCAGCCTTGATTTTATCGCCCTCCGGCTCGAACACCAGCAGATAGAACACCAGCGGCAGCAGCTTCATCATTTCCTCCACCACCGGCGCGATCTCCGCCGTAGCGGCAAGGGCGTCTGCCTGACATACCGCCGCGAGGAAGGTATTGATGTAAGCCGAAAGCAGACACACCCCCATTCCGGCAATGCAGAACAGGAAGAAGCGGAGCTTCCGCCTGCCCATGCACAGAGCGGCCACCAGCAGGGGAGATACCATGCAGAGGAAGATGTTTTCAATATAGGTCATGCTTCCACCGCCCTTCTCGTGGCGGGCAGCAGCCCCAGAATCGCAAGCGTCAGCAGCATATCGCACCAGAAGGTTGGGCTTGCCGGAGAGGTGTTGGGCCAAAAGCAGCTCGCCGTCCAGAGCAGGTATTCCGAACCGGCAAAGCACAGCACGCCGATGTGAAACCACCGCATATTCCGCGCCGCGCCTGTCTGCCCCTTGGCGTAGACCAGCCCCCGGATAGCGCAGAAGGAGAGCCATATCATCATGCCACACCAGATCAGGTTGGAGAGAATGTCCCCGTAGGTGCAGTAGAACGCCAGCAGCGGAAGGCCGAACGCAGGCGCGAGCCACGCCCTGCGGCAGCGGAAGCTGCGCTCGTCCTGAGTGGCGAGCGTTGCTTGCAAAATGCGCAGGAAAATTACGCTGGCCACCCAGCCGAACTCCGACACATAAAAGACCCGCGGCGTGGTATCGAACAGCAGTAGATACAGCGTCCAGTAGAGCGCACCGAGGGCAAAGCAGCCGTAGAAGCACAGCAGCAGGAAATACGCCTGCCTGCGGCTTTTCCGGTAGGATATGCCAGAAAGCAGCGCGCCGACGAACGTGGTCAGTAATTGCAGCAGGTTCTCAATCAGCTCCATGCGCATCCTCGCTTTCTTTGTCCTGCCCGTCCTCACGGTTCATCTGCCGCAGCCGGAAGCACAAAACGGTCACGCACACGCCGAGAAGAAAGGCCAGCAGCCCGATAACAATGTATCCCAAAGCCGCGCCGCCGCCGTACATACTGGCCGCCGTTTCAAAGCCCGCATAGTCGCCTGCCTGGATGCTTGCGGCAATGCCAGGCATGGCGAAGGACGCGCCGATGAGCAGCGCAAGGCACGCCGCCACGGCGGAAGCCATGGTGACCGTATTGCGCCGCCGTTTCTCCCGCTCCATTTTGGCGATGCGCCGCTTCGTCTCAGCGACCCGTTCCTCATGACTCCGCATTTGTGATTCCCTCCCGTTCTAAGAGCCTTCGCAGGCTCTCTTTTCCGCGATACACCATGTTGGTGATCTGTTTTACCGTTTTTCCCGTGACCTCCGCCGCCTGCGCGTAGCTCATATCCTCAAAATAGGTGAGATAGAGGACTTCCCGATAGCCCGGGTTCATTTCGCTCATGCAGAAATGCAGAATGCGGTTTCGCTCCTCCGTCCGGATGACCTCCTCCACCAGCAGCCGTCCGTCCGGCTCGCCGGTCAGCGCATCGAGGCTGAACAAGGTCTTTCGTTTGCTCTTATGGCGCAGCGCCATGTGCCGCGCCGCCTTGTAGATATACGCCTTGAAGCCGCCGTCCCGTATCTTCGGCTTTTTGGTGAACAGATAGGCGAAAACGTCCAGCATCAGCTCCTCCGCCTCGTGAACGTCGTGCAGATAGCCGTCGATATACAAGGTCAGGGGGTCGCCGTATTTTTTCATCAGGGCATTGAGCCCTTCGTCGTCGCCGCTCAGATATTGGCGGTATAGGGTTTCATCGCAGGCCATCGCACTCACTTCCTTTTTGCGGATGCTTCTAATTCCAATGCGGAGAGGATCCGTCAGGTGCTTGTCCTGCCGGGATCGCGGTGCTGTTCCTGAAAGCGCGGGTCGGACGGCTTTTCCGCGTTTTCCGGAATCGCCCATGAACGCCCGAACCGGGACGCACTGGGGATCCGCCCCTCGGCGCAATACTGATTGACCCGCCGCTCCGATACGCCCCAACGGTAGGACGCCTCCCGAATGGAGATATAGCCCTTGATTCCGTTCATACCGCACCTCCGCATGGATAATACTCAACACATTACATTATATACGAATATCCGAACAAAAGCAAACCCCCACGGACGACTTTGACCAACCTTTTTATTATGATGTCGGGGTTAAAAGCCCGGGCTTTGATGCCGGCGGATTGTTCCGTGCTCTGCGCTCCCACGTCTCCGCTCCGCTTCGGTCCGTGCTAGACATGTGCCACTGGCACATAGCACCCTGCCCAATATTCGCATATCGTGGGATTAACATCCCACTTTTATGGAATCTCCCAGTTACCGCTCTGTGTCTGCAGGCTGTACATATGTGCAAAGCTTCCGCCTTTTGCAAGCATCTCCTTCGGACTGCCTTCCTCGACAACGCTGCCACGATCCAGTACGATGATCTTATCTGCCTGTACAACGGTACGCATTCTGTGGGCAATGACCATAACGGTCTTACCACCGATCAGGGCAGATAATGCAGCCTGTACCTTTGTTTCGTTTTCCGCATCTAAAGAAGCGGTAGCTTCATCCAACAGGATGATCGGTGCATCCTTTAAAAAGGCTCTGGCAATGGAAATACGCTGTCTTTCCCCTCCGGAAAGCTCCGCGCCGTTTTCGCCGATCCGCGTCTGCATGCCATCCGGCAGTTTTTCGGCAAATTCCAGTACATTGGCACGTTTTGCCGCTTCCATGACCTCTGCATCTGTTGCGTCCTTCTTACCGACACGGATATTTTCCATGATCGTATTGTCAAACAATGTTACATCCTGAAAGACGATGGAATATAAGGATAACAAAGCTTCCGGATCTGTCTCCTTCACATTCATACCGCCAACCGTGATACGTCCGCCGGTCGGATCCCAGAAACGCGCAGCCAGTCTTGATACGGTTGTCTTACCACAGCCGGATGGACCGACAAGTGCTGTTACCTCACCCTGTTTTGCGGTAAAGGATACATTGGAAAGCACCTGCTCTCCTGTTTCATAAGCAAAGCTGACATGGTCAAATGTAATATCGCAGCCCTGATTGGTCAGTTCCCTGCGGCCTGTCATTTCATAGCCTTCCGAAATCTCATTCATACGTTCCACATTGACGGTCAGTGCATTTAACGCTGCAAGGTTCATCAGTGAACCGTTCAGCGGCTCATAAATACGGGATACGATGATCAAAAATGCAAAGAAGGTGATCACATCGATCTCGCCTTTTGTCAAAAGAGAACCGCCAACAAGTGCCACGCAGGCAATACCGAATTTCAGCAGAAGCTGACCGGAATTGACAATTATACCGGACAAAAGCTCATGCTTCATCGTTGCCTTTTCTGTCAGATCGATCTTTTCAAATAAGCCCTGCAGATATCCCTTCTGGGAGTTTGTGCTCTTTAAATCCTTGGAGCACTCGATAAATTCCTGAATACCGTCTGCCACTGTCAGCTTTTTCTCTGTCAGTTTTTTACCGCTTCTGACCTGGATATTCTTGGAACCGAACACGATCCAGATCGCAAACGGTAACATCCAGAGTGCTGCCAGTGCCAGCTTCCACTGGAAGAACAGCAGACCGACCGCAATAATGACCGTGGAAAATACAGCGCCGTAAAACTGTGAAAACTGATGTGAGTACGCATGCTCTAAGGCTGCCACATCCCCTAAGATAACAGTTGTCAGATCTGCACTGTCCTTCTGGTCGAAGAAGGATAATGGCATTCTTCTGAGCTTCTCCGCCAGAGAGATACGTTTGTTGCCGGATTCTTGATACATGGCAAAGAAGGTTGCGTTATACTGCATGTAATATAAGATGCCGAGCAGTGCGATCGTCAGGATACTGCCGATGAGCAGCATCCGGGCATGGGCAAACGGCGCATCATTTAAAATGTCCTCTGCCAGAACATATAACAGACCGGTCGGGAGCATGAGTGCAATATTGACCAGAATACAGATGCACACGGATTTTATCATATCTTTTGCACCCTGCTCGGATACAGCGTAATTTTTCATTAATTTTGCTATCATTTACTGCCACCTACCTTCCACCGGATTGAAGTCTGATAATCATTCCACATCTTCCCGTAAAGACCATTTGCTTCCAGAAGTGCTTCATGCTTTCCTGCTTCTTTTATCTTGCCGTTTTCAAATACATAGATCGTATCAGCGTTTTTGACCGTGGTCAGTCTGTGGGCGATCATGATAACTGTCTTGCCGACTGCCATTTCTTCAAAGGCTTTCTGGACAAGCACTTCATTTTCAGGATCTGCATATGCAGTTGCCTCATCTAAGATAATGACCGGTGCATCCTGCAGGATGATCCTTGCGATCGCGATCCTCTGCTGTTCACCGCCGGATAAGTAGATACCATCCGTTCCGATCACCGTTTCGATTCCCTGCGGCAGTTTTGCCAGAATATCGTCACACTGTGCTTTGTGCAGTGCTGCAAGCACTTCTTCATCCGTCGCATTCTTTTTCCCCATGCGCACGTTATCGGCGATCGTACCGGCTAACAGTCTGCTGTTCTGGAATACATAGGAGATCGTACCCACTCTTTCCTCCTGCGCGATATCCCGGATATCAACATCACCGATCCGTACCTGCCCGCTCGTCGCATCGTAAAACCTGGCGATCAGACCTGCGGCTGTACTTTTTCCACTGCCGGAAGGACCAACAAAGGCTGTTACCTTTCCCACCGGGATCTGCAGGCTGATATGAGAGACAGCATCCGGTAACTCTTTCCGGTAACGGAAGCTGACGTCATCAAAGCAGATCGCATATTCCTGCGGATGCTTTGTCTGCGCCGGCTCCGGAAGCGGCTCGATCGCCATGATCTCATTAAAACGGGCGATCGCATCTTCTACCTTCATGGATTCCTCTCCCATGAACATGATCTTGGTCAGTGTTGTGGCAATGACCGGTGTAAAGATCACATAAAATACGAAGTTCAGTAAAATGTTAAACGCCACATGATCGCCGCGATACAGGATCAGTGTCAGTGCGATCAAAAATGCAAACGTGCTGTTTACGATCATCTGATAGCAGACCATTGGCATACGCATTTCTTTTGTGTAATTGATGCAGAATTTATAATAGCTGTCGATCGATGCTTTGAATCTGGAGAAGCTATGTACTGTCTGGGAGAATGTTTTTACGACATTGATACCTCTGACATATTCCACTGCTTCATTATTCATATTTTCCAGTGCAGTCTGATAATGCTTCATATCCTCCTGCATCTGTTTGCCGGTCATTTTTGTCATGCCTGCCAGACTCAGTACAACCGGGATCAGACAGACCAGTCCGAACCGCCAGTTAAATACAAACAATAATAGGATCATCGCCACCGGCGTGATATAAGCCCCGACAAGATCCGGGAGCTGATGTGCCAGATATACCTCTGTTGTTGCTGCGGAATCATTGATGATCCTGCGGATCCTGCCTGATCCAAGCTCATCGGCAAATCCGATCGGCAGCTTTGCAATATAGGCAAGCAGCTGCTTTCTGATATTCGTTGCCACGCGGAACGCACTTGCATGGGAACACATCAGTGCTGCAAAATAAAGCAGCATGGAAACTGCTGCAGCAAGCACCGCAAACCATCCGTTACTTGCAATATGTGTTGCTTCTTTAAAATTGGGCGCAGCTTCGATCACTTCTTTGATGATGCGGAATAAAAACACATAGGTCAGAAGTGCTGCTATTGCACTGAGCCCGGAAAATGCCCAGGAAAAATAAGTGCAATACTTATGTCCGCCTGCATATCGCATCAGGACACTAAGCGCGCTCTCTTCTTTCTTCTTCTCCATAACCTCTCTCCTCCTTATGGTTCCTTTCTCGCTCCATCATAAGGGCTTTATTCTTCTATTTCTACTCCAAGCAGGGTCAAATGCTCCATTCGTTCACTGGATTTTTTATATTCCCGCGGACTGCAGCCCACCACCGAACGGAAAGCCGCGGCAAACTTGCTTGGATTGTCGTAACCGAGCATTCCTGCGATCTCTGCCATGCTGTGCTCCGTTTCTTCTATGTAATGGATCGCCTTGTGCATCTTATAATGCTTGACAAATGTATAATAAGGTTTTCCGTATATTTCACTGAAACAGCTCTGAAACGTCGTCTGTCCGATCCCATACTTTTGCACAAGCTGCGGAACAGAAAAGCGGCGGTCCAGATGAGAAACAACCTCTTTGTGGATCGCACGCACCTTATCATAATCCTGCTGCCTGTAATAGCGTTTCTGCGCCTTTTCCTCCTCCGGTGTTACCATACGGATCAATAGCAGCAGTTCCAATATCTTTAATTTCAGATAATACGTTTCCACCTTTGGATCTACCTGATACATTTCATTCAGGATATGATTGATCTCCGGCAGAGAGCGGATGAACATGGCACCGTTTTCCCTGCGGATCTGCCATCCGAGAAAATCGATCTGCTCGACCGCCTCCGGGAACACATCCTTTAAATATGCCTTTGCCGGCTCAGGATCGATCAGGATTTCCACCCCTGCATAAAAGCCCAGCGGAAATTCCGGATTTTCCCGGATGACGCCGACCAGATTTGCCTCCATTTCTCCCTCGCCAAGGTACACCTGCCTGCCATTTACCTTACAGCCGAAGCGTCCCCGTCTGCAGTGATTGATCTCGATCATCTTTTTGGTATCTTCGTTATAATCGGCCTCTACCGCTTCCTGCGAATGAAAATTATTGTATACAAAGTACACGCCGGGCATGATCGGATGGAACACCATGGAGCTTTTTTCTCCGTTTTCTTCATTTCTTGACAGGATCGTCATAGATGGCGCACTTGCCCGGTCAAACCCTTTGCTGTGTAATTCATCAATGATCTTCATATCTTTTTCTCCCTTATAGAGCTGCTTTATTCATCCTTCTGCCACAAGAGCTTTAGCAGTGCTTTCTTTCTGGAAAGAAGCAACATTGCCAGCAGATAGGAAAGCAGCACATAGCCAAAACTGATCCCGATCGTAGAAGCCTTCACAGGCAGGCTCATCAGTCTTCCCGATGACTGCATGGCTGACAGGATCATCGAGTAAGCCGTCGCATACCCAAGCGGAACGCCCAGAAGAAATCCAAGTGGCACCAGAATATAATTGGCGCGGAAAATAAATGTCCTGATCTCTCTGTCCGTATAACCTAAGATGGCAAGCATTGAAACATTTCTTTTGTTTTCCTCCAGTATCATACCGGCCAGCATGCTTGTCACCAGAATACAGATCAGTGCGCCAAGCACCTTTAAAAGCTTCAGCACGATCCCTGCTGTACTTGCCAGATTTTTTGCCTGCTCGATATAATCCGCCACGGAAGCGGATTTACTGAGCATTTCACCCGGAATGTCCAGTTTTTCTCTGCTGATGATGACATTGTACTGCTCAACCGGTCTGTCCAGCAGCTTTGCCACATTTTCCTTGGAGGTCAGGACAAGTGCCATCACATCATTATCCAGAATATCTGTTATTTCGATCGTCGTTTCCTGCAGCGTGACCGTATCGTAAAAGGTAAAGCTGTCTCCCGGCGATATGTGATAACGCTTTGCTGCCGCATTTGTCATATAATACTTTCCGTATTCGATCGGCTTACCGGAACAAAGTTTTGCGGAAAGGACGTCATTTTCCTCCTCATAGCCGATCATATTAAACCGGGAGTCATCCACCTTCGCACCGAAGCTGATATCAAAAACAGCCGATCCGCCATACGGATTTTCCGTCTGGAAGCTCTTAAATCCATATTCATACTGACCGCCCATCATCGCATCCGGCATTTTTACTTCGATCAGATTATCATAAGAATCCTGAAACGAACCGCCCAGCACTACGACAAGTGTTGCAATGGCAATACCGATGACCATTGTCAGACTTCTTGCCTTGTTCAGCCAGATGGAACGCACCGTATAGATCCAGCCGGTGCTGCAATTACTGTTTCTGCATATGCGGGCTGTTTTCTCCTTCTTCTGCTCACGCAGAAGCGAAACAATATCACTTTTCAGGCAGGCTGACAGCACCAGATAAGACACCAGCCCATAAACAACAACTGGAATCAGCACCGCAACAAGCAGCGTAAGCCAAGGCATTTTTACCGTATAATCAAGATACTCACCATCCCCGAAATAAAAGCCGCAAAATGCTTTGGAAAACGGAATGCTGCAAAGAATGCCCAAAATATCTCCACCGATCGCAGGGATCATACCAAACAACATATAATGGCGGATGAGTTCCTGTTTGCGATACCCAAGTGTCATCAGTACCGCAATGATCTTTCCCTCTCTTTTGACCATTCTCGATAAGACCATGGCAATGATCACAACAACGAGCAGCATAATGATCGGACTGTACAGGGAAAATTCCGCCGTCAGATCATCCGCTTCGTGAAAGATCAGGCTGATCCTTGTATTACTTTCTTTTTCGATGTATTCCGTTGTTTTATACGTATCGTAAACTGCCTTGCGGAAATCCTGTTCCTTTGCCTTATCCTCATAACGCACTGCATAGTATGTGATCGGATCCACCAGCTTTTCCATTGCCTGCTTTGTGATGATCCCAATGCCGAAACCATCCTGATCCGGCATAGACTCTGTCAGGTCGTAGAGCATGATCGCATAGTCCGATTTATTACAAAGACCGGATACATGAAATTTCTGACCCAAGATCGTAATCTCATCCCCGACTGCAATCCCGTTTGCTTTTGCATAGCGGTAGGTAACCATGATATCCGTATCGGATTGCAGATCCTCTCCTTCCAATACAGAAGCAAGATCCAGCTTTTCCATCTGTGTAAAAATACGCAGCTTTGTATCCTGATACGTCAGATCCGTGTAGTGCTGTTGTTCCAGCACAACCTCGTACTGTCCCTCCAGTGCCCGGATATCCGCATCTGTCAGCGGTGTCTCCGTTTTGAATTCACCGTCCTCGATCCGGTTCTGCGCAAAAAATCGCTCAAATCTGTCATATAATGTATTGCTGACCGCAAAGGCTCCTACCAGAAGCATGATGGTAATTGCAGTTAAAACAGTGCCTGTCAGATAAAAGGAAATATTTTTCCCAATACTTCTTCGTACTCTTTTTTGTAATGTCATCAGATTTCCAGCTCCTCTACCTTTTTCTTTTGCTGTTTCAGATTACTGATGATCTGTCCGTCATGGATCCGGACAACACGATCTGCCATCTGCGCAATTCCCTCATTATGTGTGATCATAACGATCGTTGTATGATATGCTTCATTCACCTCCGCCAGCATGCGTAATACCTCTCTGGAAGAAACAGAATCGAGTGCTCCCGTCGGTTCATCACAGAGAAGCAGCACCGGATTTTTGATCAGTGCTCTTCCGATTGCACATCTCTGCTGCTGTCCGCCCGAAAGCTCAGACGGAAAATGTGTGGCATGATCTGTCAGCCCCAGCTTTTCCAGCAGTTCGGAAAGCGACAGAGGATTTTGAGAGATATCCTCTACTACACGGATATTTTCCCGGACTGTCAGCTCCGGGATCAGATTATATGACTGGAATACGACACCGATCTTCTTTCTGCGGTATTCTCCCAGTGCCTTTCTGGAGAGCTTTGTAATTTCCTGTCCGTCTATCGTAATGCTTCCTGCATCCAGATGATCCATTCCGCCCAGCATGTTCAAAAGCGTACTCTTACCAGAACCGGACGGCCCCAATATCACGCAGATCTCCCCCTTTTCCAGCGTCAGCGAAACATGATTTAAAGCATACAGCTCACTTTCTCCTGTTCCGTACTTTTTAACGGCGTCTTTCACCTCTATGTACATATTGCTTCCTCCCTCTACCTATTCAAATAGTTGTGTCAAATATATGTTAGTTTATTCTAACCTTTGTGTCAAATGATTTATTGGATTGCCTGCAGGAAACTTTTCAGCGTTTTTTTGTAATAGGAACGAAGTTTCCTATTACAGAGACGAGATACGCTCTGCGAATCTCGCTCTGATTAGCGGTCGTTTCAGACTCGAAAATCCTGCCAGCTTCGCTGTCAGCCGTGCTTCGCACTCATGATTTTCTCTTCGGGAACCCCTCGTATGATAATTGCTTCGCAATACTCGGGGCTGTATCCTGCATCATAGATGCAGGACATATTATGCTCGAGCGAAACCAAATGCCAGCTTCGCTGTCGCTTGGTTTCTTTCCTCGCTACAAAGAAGGAGCCGGAATGAAATGCATTCCGGCTCCTGTAGGTCGCTCTTATTCGTCATACTATGTATTTTATTCGTAGATCTGGAACATGTTCAGCTCGCCTGTCAGCTCATCTGATACCTTGTAAAGTCTGCCTGTTGCATCCTTGATCTCACTGATCGTTGCTGCAAGCTCTTCTGCAGAAGCTGCTGTTTCCTGTGTTGCTGCTGCATTCTCTTCTGCAATAGCGGAAAGGCTTTCTACAGAACTCATAACCTGACCTCTTGCATGCGCCAGCTTTTCCGTATTGGAAGCAATACTTTCGATGCCATCGATCGTTACCTGTAAGCCACCGCTTACTTTATCAAATACGCGTTTGGTTGTTTCCACCTTATCTGCCTGCAGTCCGATGATCGCATCTACTGTGTTCATCGTCTTTACTGCCTGCTCGGATTCCTCTAACAGATTCTTGATGATACCCTCAATTGTCTTGGCAGATTCATTGGACTGTTCTGCCAGATTCTTGATCTGTTCTGCAACAACAGCAAATCCGCGTCCGCTTTCACCGGCTCTTGCCGCTTCGATGGAAGCATTCAGTGCAAGAAGGTTTGTTTCGTTAGCGATAGAAGCGATCAGTTCTGTTGCCTTATGGATTTCCTGTGCGGATTCATTGGTTGTATTTGTCTGCTGGTAGATCACTGCGATCTGTGCTTTTACTTTTTCGGAAATGCTCCCCAGATCCTGTACGCTCTCAGCACCTGCCTGACCGGCTTTCTTCATCGTGTCTGCATTGTTCATCAGATTCTGTACTGCTTCATTTGTCTGTTCAATGCCCTCTCCGATCTGCATAACTGCTTCGGATACGGACTGGGTCTCTGTTGCCTGTGCTGTTGCACCGTTTGCCATATCTGACATAGATCTTGCCACATCATCGGATGCATTCCTTGTCTGGTCTGTCATCTTATCCAGCTTTTCGGAAGCTGCCACGATCACATCGGAAGTACTACCGACCTTTGCGATCACCTTTGCCAGTGATTTGATCACCGCATTGGTATGGCGTGCCAGTGTTCCTGTCTCATCCTTGCGGGCTGTATCCTTTGGCTGCGCCGTAACGGTCAGATTGCCTTCCGCCGCGGAATCCAGCACCTTGATCGTACGGTTCAGGGAATTGACAAAGCCCCATAACGTCAGACGGATTGAAATCGTAACAAGCACGATGAGTATGATCGTCAGCATGGCAAAATACTTTACCAGTGTCTGTATTTCCTGATCTGCAATCTTTCCCTTCAGAGAAAGTGCCCCGACTATCATTGCAGCTGCCATTGCCACAACAACCGGTACGATCGCCACGATCAGCATTTTCACCTTTAACGTAAAAAATCTCTTCTTTGCTTTCTGCTTAACTTCTGCCTTATTTCCCATCGATAACACTCCTTATAAACCACTTTCGTCAAATTGTATATGGAATCCCCCGTATATTATGTTTTATTGTAACATATTTACCCTGAAAAGCAAAGGACATTTTGGTATTTTCGTCATTCTTTCCTATCCCCGGATGTCACGATCCGGTTTCTTCCTTCCGCCTTTCCGCGGTACAGAAGATCATCGGCTTCTTTCACGATCTCATCCAGTGACCGCTCTCCTGTAACATCCGTCAGGCCAAATGTCAGGGATACGGAAAATGTCTCTCCTTCATAGGCAAATGCCGTTTCCCTTATTTCATCTGCGATCTGTTCCAGTTTTTCTTGCGCCTGTGCGAGCGGCAGTTCAAATACAAGCAGAAATTCCTCGCCGCCCCATCGCGATACCAGTCCTTTTTCTTCCATGTTTTTCTTAAAGATATTGGATATGCTTTTCAGTACCATATCACCACATTCATGCCCATAGGTATCATTGATCCGCTTGAAAAAGTCGATATCACCGATCGTAACAGACAGAGACTGTTGTCTGTTTTCCCTGCACTGCTCGATCATCTTCTGCAGATTACTTCTGCAGGCACGTCTGTTCAAAAGTCCCGTCAGCGGATCCGTCGTGATCATATCCTTCAAAGAACAACTGACGGTTGCTGCATAACTTCCCATAGCACCGATCTCATCCTTCCGGCGCAGAACGGAAATCGGCATTTTAGTGGAGAAATCACTGTTTGCCAGATGCCCAAGGTAGTCCATGATCGATTTCAGTGCCTCTACCAGCTTCTGGCTGGCAGCAATACAGCACAAAAGTGCCGCGATCGTCACAAGCACACAGATTGCCACAGAATTGATCACATTATTTCTGACGAATGCCATAACACTTGCACGTGTTTTACTCGCAAACGCCATTCCCACAACTGATCCGTCTTTATTATAGATCGGTACATAATATCCAAAATAGGATTTTCCGCCGATCTTGATCTTCTCAGAGAAATAGTCCTTGCCGTTTTCCAGCACCCAGTGGCTGACCTGCCCGTCCGCACTCGTTCCGCTCATCCGTTTTCCCTTTTCATCCGTGAGCGTTGTCAGGATACGCTTATCACCGTAAAAAAGCGTGATATCCATTCCATATGATTCCTTCAGGGAATCCACGATGGAATAGTCACCGGTGAGCACAACATCTCCTTTATATATCATTCCATCTTTCTCATACATATCGCCCGGTGCGATCAGGGAATACGTATTGTAGACCGAACGTGCTGCCACCTTTAATGACTGGCTCACCTGCTCCGTTGTCACCTGCACAAGCGTCCTTGTTGAGATGAATGTCAGCACCAGTCCCAGAACAAGTACCGGTACAAGCGAAAATTTCAGTAACGTGTGCTTCAGACTTGTTTTTTTCGTATTATCCATATGTATCCCCCCTATTTACCTTTTGTTCTCCTGCTCAATCTCCAGAACAAGTTCTTCTAAATACATCCATCTGTCCATTTTTTCGGTAAGCAGCTGTCGTTTTTCGGTCAGCTGCCTGTCCAGCTCTGCCAGACGGATAAAATCTCTGGCAGCCTTTGTATATTCATCTTCCAGCGCAGCAATTTCTTCTTCCAGCTCTGCGATCGAATCCTCGATCGTCTCATATTCCCTCTGTTCTTTATAAGAAAGCTTCTTCCGGTGCTGGCGCGCCTCCTGCTCTTTATTCTCTTTTTCTTCCTTCTCCGGTCGCTGACGCTGCGTCTTTCCCTGCTCTGTTTTCCGCTCCTCCATGCGGAGCTGGTAATCCGTATAACCACCCTCATACTGCGCAACCCTGCCTGCCTCCTCAAATGCAAAGATGCGCCGCACGGTACGATCCAGAAAATAACGGTCATGGGAAACAACCGCTACGATCCCGTCAAAGCTGTCCAGATAATCTTCCAAGATCGTCAGTGTACGGATATCCAGATCATTGGTCGGCTCATCCAGCAAAAGAACATTCGGGGCTTCCATCAGCACGCGCAGCAGATTCAGCCGCCGCTTCTGTCCACCGGAAAGCTTTCCGATCCTGCTGTACTGCAGCTCTGCGTCAAACAGGAACCGTTCACACATTTTCGCCGCCGACACTTCTCCATCCTTTGTTTTGATAAATTCCGCCGTATCCCTGACATAATCAATGACACGCTTTTCCGGATCCATATATGCCAGCCCTTTTTCTTTTTCCTGACTGATTTCCTGCGCATAGTAACCGATCTTGATCGTCTGTCCGATCTCAATGCTGCCACTGTCAGGATATACTGCAGCATTTCCGGTCAGCTGCCCTGCTGCTGTCGCGATCATTTTCATGAGGGTTGTCTTACCGCAACCATTTTCCCCGACAAAGCCGACGCGGTCGCCGCGCAGAAACAGATAAGTAAAATCACGCAGAAGGACATGCTCTCCATACGCCTTTGATAAATTCTGAAGTTCCACTGTCGTCTTTCCCATGCGGGTGCTGACACTGCTCATCTCTACAGTTCCGGTCTCTTCCTTCAGCTTGCTGACCTTCAGATCCTCGAAACGCTCCAGCCTCGCCTTCTGCTTCGTGCTCCGCGCCCTTGCCCCGCGCATGACCCACGCCAGTTCGTTACGCAAAATACTGCGGCGTTTTCTGTCCGCCGCCTGATCGATCTCCTCGCGCTGCGCCTTCCGCTCCAGAAAGCCCGCATAATTTGTATCATAGGAATACAATGCGCCTCTGTCGATCTCTATGATCCTGTTTGCAATGCTGTCCAGGAAATAACGGTCATGTGTGACCATTACAAGTGTACCTTTGTAGCTTTTCAGGAAATTTTCCAGCCACTGTGCCATTTCCGCATCCAGATGGTTGGTCGGCTCATCCAGAAGCAGGATATCCGATTTATGCAGCAGCACATTGACAAGTGCCACACGTTTCCTCTGTCCGCCGGAAAGCTCTGCCACCGGCGTATCATATGCGGTAACGGAAAGCTCCGTCAGCATGGTTTTTGCCTGCGCGGCCAGCGCCTGCTGCTCCTGCGTGCTCTGTCCGGTATGCGACCGCAGCGCCGCCTGCAGCACCGTATCCTGCGGTTCAAATTCAGGCTGCTGGGAAAGAAGCTGTACTGTCCTGTTTTTTGCCAGGATCACCTCGCCCGCATCCGGCTCTTCCAATCCGCCGAGGATCCGCAAAAGAGTGGATTTCCCGGTTCCGTTAATACCGATGATCCCGACTTTTTCCCCTTCCTGCAGATAAAAGGAAGCATCCGAAAACAGCAGTCTTCCCGTATATGATTTTGTAATATGATCCAGTGTTACGATATTCAATGTACTCCTCCGTATCTGCCTATCTGTATACTTAAATTACCCTTTTTCGTTTCATGGACAAGTCCCTGATACACAAATCTGCCATATCCGCGAACAGAAACAATGCTTCCCTCTTTGCAGATCCCACTGTTGTTTTCCATGCATCTGCCATCCACAAACACCTTTTTCTCCCGAAACAGCAGCAGACTCTGGCTGCGGGAAAGATGGTACAGCTTCGCCACGATCCCGTCGAGTCTGAGGGAACTCACGATGAGCGTCTCTTCCGTTACCTGCGGCTTACTTTGCTCCGGTATTTCATCCAATATCCTGCATCTGACAACCGTATGCCTGATCTTTGTCAGATTTTCCACAATATAACCGCTTACCTTTGCCAGACAGAACAGATATGCTTTTCCGTCGCCGAGCCGGATGTCGCCAAGTGTACTTCTGTCAATTCCAAGGTGCATCAGTGCCCCAAGGAAATCCCTGTGTCCCAGATCTTCCGCAAATTTTTTCAGTGCCGGTGCGATCTCCACACACACGATCGGAAACGGTTCTTCATAGCCCAGACTTTCCTCACTGCCAAAACGGATCACACACCTCTCACAGCCTTCACTGCCGCCTGATATGGTATATTCCATGCCCGGTCTTTGCGCCAGAAGCTGATAAAACAGATCCTGCTCTGCCAGCGTCAGAAATCCGGTAAATGTATAATGGTTATTCCGATAAGACTGCTCGCTTAAATCCAGCAGCCTTTTCTGCATAAAAATATCTTCGTCTGTCATATTGTCCTCACGCCTGCTTATATATACTATCGTACTACAATCACGTACCTCTTGCAATCCCCGCAAAATCGTGCTAGAATACGCTCGTTGCGATTCCAGAAACCAAGGTCTATGGAAAAAATACCGAGTGTTCGAGACCTTCCACTCGTAAAACAAAACTAAAGGAGATATCTTTATGAAAAAAATCAATTTTCTGACACAGGCCGCCATGATCGCGGCACTTTATGTCGTCCTGACACTTGCCATCAACGCATTTGGTCTTGCCAGCGGTGCCATTCAGGTCCGCGTGTCCGAGGCACTTACGATTCTGCCTTATTTCACGCCTGCTGCCATTCCGGGGCTGTTTATCGGCTGTCTTTTAAGCAACACCATTACCGGATGTGCGCTGTTTGACATCATCTTCGGCAGTATTGCCACTCTGCTCGGTGCGGTCGGTACCTATCTGCTGCGCAGGCACAAATGGCTTGCTCCCGTTTCCCCGATCATCGCAAATACGATCATTGTTCCATTCGTACTTTCTTACGTATATGGTACGCCCGGAACCATTCCTTATCTGATGCTGACAGTCGGCATCGGAGAAGTGCTTTCCTGCGGCGTTTTGGGTATGGTGCTTTTGTTTGCACTGAACAAATACAGAACGACACTCTTCGGAGTGCAAAATTAAACATCCGCCGATCGGAATCGCCTTCGGCGACGGCGGATGCTACATCATGCATCTGTGATGCATGACATCTAATGCATCTGCGGGACACGATCGCAACATTTTCCCGCAGATGCCTTTTTTCTTTCAGATCTATTTACTGTATGTGATAAAGCAGTTTCCGTTCGCTTCAAAGTAATCACGCGAATCATTCATGCCCATCTTGGATATCGTTCCGCTCATCGGATTGAAGATGACCGTATTGAGCTCATTGTATCCCACGATCAGTACTGCATTTCCATCATTTAACAGTGCCATGACCGGAATGTCCTTTCCGACATAGTAAAGCACACTTTCCATGCTGCAGCCGGTCAGATCGAGCACCTTGTCATCCGGCAGATTTTCCTGCAGGATATCAAACAGTGACTTTCCTGCCTGCAGAAGCTGCATGCTGTTTCTGCTGACACCCTCAAAGGACAGGATCGTATCAATGCAGACCGCAACACTGCTCCGTTCCTCCGAAACAGCATCCGCCGTGATCTTCATGATCTGATTGACGTTACTTCTGTTGCTCTTCTCCCAGATGCAGTTTCCGTTTTCATCAATCACTTTCCCGGACAGGGCATCCGCCTTTGACACCGCTTCTCTTGGCTGCTGCACGATCGCAGAAAGCCTGTAGCCGTCATATACATAATAGCATTCCTGCTTTTCCTCTTCCTGCGGCAGATGAATAGAACGCTCTCCCTCATACATAACCTGTTTCGGCGTCAGATATTTCATCTTATCCGATTTCAGACTGCTCTTCATGGCTAGCTGTGCAATCTTTTCATAATCCTTTGTTGCAACGACCTCAACCGTATTTTTCTGCGTTGTCTCCGGCAGATCGTTCATGATCTGGTCATCCGCCACCGCTGTATAGCCACCGTTTCCATCCGCGCTCACACGGTGCAGATCGATCTGGTTTCCGTTGATCTGTGCTTCCAGCACATAAATACCGTTCTTATTGTAATCCTTTAAAATATCTCCGCTCTCATTCTGGATCTTCACATCATACATCAAAAACAGCGTATTTCCCATAGTATCCTTTGTAATATCCGTCCGATATGCCAGTCCGTAGATCAGATCCTCGTTCATAAAGCCAAGCGGTCTGATACATCTGCCGCTTCCCGCCTCGATCTTTGTCTGCCTGCCTGTATTCAGGTTCAGAAGGATGAGCTCCTGACTGTTATCCACATCCCCGGTCAGCCATGCGATCATCCGGTTACTTTCAGATACACGGTAGCTGCCCTGTATCAGATTTTCCTGCAGTGCGGTATAGTTCTTTCCCACCAGATCGATCTGATAGATCACGTGATCCAGGATCAGGAACAACTGGTTTTTATTATTGACATAGGCAAGCTGTGAAATATCCTGCATCAGCCGCTGGGAAGAGCCTGTATAAGGGATATATACCTCTTCCTCGATCGTATTCAGCATACTGTTGTAGTAATAACAGCCGACACCGACACTGCCCTCGTGATTGCCACGGTTCATATAGCCGTATACCAGAAACCGCACATTTCCTGTCTCATCTACGCTGGCGATCCTGATCCCGCCATCCTGATACAGTGTCCTGCTGTCCACATTATTCTGATCGTAAAAACCAAACAATAATGCAGTCTTACTGTCTGTCAGGTTAATTGAGAACAATCGGTTTTCCTTCACAAACGCAAATACATTACCGTCTTCGCTCTCCGCCAGCTCCAGATCGCCATCGCTGATACCCAGTGACAACTTATTATTTGTATAGGAAGCTGCTTCCGGTTCAAAATAAGAATCCATGTCTCTTTCATAATCAAGCAGATACATACGTTCCGCCGTGTATCGGATATAGTAATACTCCGTCACATTATAATACCGACAGCCATCCGCCATATCAACAGACAGCGCATAACGCAGCTCGACATTTGCCACATACGGATTGATCCTTCGGACATAGACCTCCGGCTCTGTTTCTTCTTTGACGGACAGATCCCCCCAGGTGATCTGCGCAAAGCTCGAATGGATCGTCACCTTACTGTAGGTTGTATTATCTCCGTCCGCGTTGGACTCCAGATATTTTGTCAGCTCCTGTGCACGATCCTTGTCAAAGCTTCTGCTGTGGAAATCCAACGCAAAAGCCGTCATATCACTCACATGGTATGCTGCATCTGCCAGCACGATCCTTGTATAATAATAGATCGTCCTGCCTTCCGTATCCGTCAGCTTCAGGCAGAAAGAATATTCGGTATTCTCCTCAAGAAGATCCTTCAGCACAAGATCCACATATGCCATGTCTTCCGACTCTGTAAAACTGCCTGCCTCCGTATCCTCGACAAGACGCTGTCCATCTGCCGATCTTACCTCATAGGCAAGTGCGGAAATGCTGTCCGCATACAGGTCGATCTGCAGGGAGATCTTACGATCATCCTTCTGCAGCGGCGAGATCGTATCGTCCAGCTGGCTGCAATCCATTTCCTGATCATAGCCATGCAGACAGTTGATGCGTGTATCGCCCTCCATCACATAGACGAGCGGATACGTTGCCTTTGGCATTTCTGCCGTGATATCCGTATTTCCCTTATTCATAAAATGATCGATCATCAGCATCGCGATCAGAAACATGATGACCGTATATACTATCTTCAAAATTGATTTCTTCACGTTATTACCTCTGGACTGCCTCTCCCGTTAAAAGATCATATAATGTCTGATGACAGGAAAGTGCATCAAGCAGCTCCTTTACCTTTTCTACAGAAGGACGTTTTTGCATGCCCTTCTTTTTCACGCCGCGCAGGAGCAGGTTTTTCGGCGTATGTGCCATATCGATAAATTCCATGATCTGTGTTTCATAACCATAGCATTCCATCAGCTGTGCCCGGACTGCATCTGTCAGGATCGCCGCCATACGATCCTTTAAGATCCCATAGGAAAGCACAGAAGAAAGCATATCACATTTGATCTGTCTGTTCAGCTCATGCTGACAGCACGGAACAGTCAGGATCACGCTCGCATTCCAGGAAATTGCCTTTGCGATCGCATAATCCGTCGCCGTATCACATGCGTGCAGTGTTACGACCATATCGACTTCTTCCTTTTCGCAGTAGTTTTTAATATCGCCTTCCAGAAAGTGCAGGTTCTCATAGCCATACTGATCCCGCAGACGGTTACAGTGCTGGATCACATCTTTTTTCAGATCCAGTCCGATCACATCGATATCATACCCTTTTAAAATTTTCAAATAATAATAAATGGCAAATGTCAGATAGGATTTGCCACAGCCAAAATCCACGATGGAAATCTTTCTGTCCTGCGGAAGCGCCGGCAGTACATCCTCGATATATTCCAAAAAACGGTTGATCTGTTTGAATTTATCATATTTCGTACGCACGATACTGCCATCCGCATTCTGTACACCAAGCTCCTGCAGAAACGGAACACAGACACCTTCCTGCAGAATGTAGTTCTTTTTACGGTTGTGGGATAATCTGTCTTTATTACATGTCCCACTGTCTCCCATAGCAGGGATTCGTTCATCTGATACACTGTTTCCGGATCTTTCCGGTTTCTTTGCCGCCCGCTTTTTCACGGTAGCTTTCCCATTCTTACTGATCATTGCAGTCACCTGACAGTCCGATGCCTGCAGGGAAAATTGCCGGAAATCAGCTAAAAGTAACATGATTTCCGCGATCAGCTCTTCCTTTTCATAATTAGTATGAAACACCTGTGTTCCCACATAGCTTGTCATTTGGAAAAACAGCCTGTCCTTCTTCTGAACCGGTCTGATTTTAACCTTGGATGCCAGAAGTGCTTTATCTTTTTCCATACCCTGTGCATTCCCGAAGGTTTCCGGCTTTTTACGCGGATCACTCAGCACGATCTGCAAAAGATCTGTATTCAGTTTTTCTTCCAGTATCTGCTTTATCCGCTCCATTTATCACATTCCTTACCTGTCTGACTTCGAATAGTTCCATTTTAAGTTGCCTGTATCCATTCGTCAAGGTACAAATCCGCAAAAGCCCGGCCATAACGGGTCAGCTTATTACGGATTTGCAATATTCCGATCTGCCATACTAAAACTGCAGAAATCCCATATCCTTCTTATGTCTTCGCTTCAATACTTCGTTCAACAGGATCAGAAATACAAGCTCATCAATTCCTTCCTGCGCAAGCACTTTATAAAGCGGATCCTCCGGTTTTGTCTGCTTTTTCATTTTATCAAGAAGTTTTGCCGAAAGTCTGCGCAGCATAAACTGATCCGGGTAAGCATCGTAGATCATACTGCCATCATAATCCAATATGCTGATTGACTTCACAATTTCCCGCTGCAGCATTCTGGCGCCGTTTAAGTACATCTGCTGGAAATATTCCAGATCTTCTACCATTCCGTTTTCCTTGGTATACGCGACTGTAGGATATGTCATATAAAAAGGAAGCACATTCATTTTTTTCATGCAGACCTCAAACTGCTTTTCTCTATATATATGACAAAAGAAAGGGAGCTGTTACATAACAGCTCCCGCAAAATTTTGCTCTTCTATTTGACTGTTTCGATACGTGCTATTGCACGCTGCAGCGCAGTCTCCGCTCTTGCGACATCGGTCTCGTTTGTCTTATGCAAAAGACGTTCTTCCGCTCTTTCCTTTGCCGCCTCCGCTCTGTCCAGATCGATCTCCTGCGGCCATTCAATGATCTCCGCCATGATCGTTACCTTATCCGGCAGTATTTCTACAAAACCGGCGTGCAGAGCAGCTTCACGCGTTTCGTCATTTTCTTCCGTAATGGTAAGAATACCCGGTTTGATGATCACTGTCATCGGGATATGGTGCTTGTAAATACCAATCTCTCCCTCTGTCGTATTAAACTCGACCATGACAGCCTCACCTTCGTAAAAAACGCGATCCGGTGTGATAATCTTCAGTTCAAAGTTTCTTTCATCTGCCATCCGGTCTCACTCCTTACTTTACGCGGGCTACCACATCATCGATGCTTCCGGCATTTAAGAAGTAGCTTTCCGGAATATCATCATGCTTACCTTCCAGAATTTCCTTGAAGCCTCTGATCGTTTCTGCAATCGGTACGTATTTTCCTTCGTAACCTGTAAACTGTGTAGCAACGAAGAATGGCTGAGATAAGAATCTCTGGATCTTTCTGGCACGGTTTACGACCAGCTTGTCATCTTCGCCAAGTTCATCCATACCAAGGATTGCGATGATATCCTGTAATTCTTTGTATTTCTGTAAGATTTCCTGTACACCACGTGCTACTTCATAGTGCTCCTGTCCTACGATACGAGGATCGAGGATACGGGAGGTAGACTCCAGCGGATCAACTGCCGGATAAATACCAAGCTCTGAAATAGAACGGGAAAGTACGGTTGTTGCATCCAGATGGGCAAATGTTGTAGCCGGAGCCGGGTCAGTTAAGTCGTCCGCCGGTACATAAACTGCCTGTACAGAAGTAATGGAACCATTCTTTGTGGAAGTGATTCGCTCCTGCAGGGCACCCATTTCTGTCTGCAGTGTCGGCTGGTAACCTACAGCGGAAGGCATACGGCCTAAAAGCGCTGATACCTCGGAACCTGCCTGTGTAAAACGGAAAATATTATCAATGAATAAAAGTACGTCCTTACCGCCTTTATCACGGAAGTACTCTGCCATTGTCAGTCCTGTCAGACCGACACGCATTCTGGATCCCGGCGGCTCATTCATCTGACCGAATACCATGGTTGTCTTATCGATAACGCCGGATTCTGTCATTTCATGATATAAGTCATTTCCTTCTCTTGTACGTTCTCCAACGCCTGTAAATACGGAATATCCACCATGCTCGGTTGCGATATTACGGATCAGCTCCTGGATCAGTACAGTCTTACCTACACCTGCACCACCGAATAATCCGATCTTACCACCCTTCTGATACGGGCAGAGAAGATCGACTACCTTGATACCGGTTTCGAGAAGCTCTGTCTCTGTAGACTGCTCCGCAAACTGAGGTGCCGGTCTGTGGATCGGTTCATAGTCCACATCTGTAGGCTGTTCTTTATTATCAATTGCCTCACCTAAGACATTGAAGATTCTTCCTAATGTCTTTTCGCCGACAGGTACGGTAATCGGAGCGCCTGTTGCGATCGCATCCATTCCTCTTACCAGTCCGTCAGTCGGTCCCATGGCAATACATCTGACAGTGTCGTCGCCCAGATGCTGTGCCACTTCTACAATGAGCTTTTCGTTTTCGCCACGCTCGATGCGAATTGCTTCGTTAATCTCCGGAAGGTTGCCTTCCGCAAACTTGATATCAAGTACAGCACCGATAACCTGCGTGATCTTTCCGATTGTCTGTTCTGCCATTGTTTTCTATTCACTCCTTTTCTAGCTGATGGCCTCCGCACCTGCTATAATTTCGGTTAATTCCTGCGTAATAGTTCCCTGACGGGCTCTATTGTATTGTAAAGCCAATGAATCAATCATTTCTTCAGCGTTGCTTGTTGCTGAATCCATTGCCTGCATACGTGCACCGTTCTCACTTGCGACAGCATCTACCATTCCGCCAAAGATCAGACTTGTGATATATTTCGGAATGATCAGGTCAAGTGCTTCCGTTTCCTCCGGTTCGAAGTTCATCAGAAGCTTATCGTCTGCATCTGTCTTTGTCTCCGCTGCTTCCGTCTCCTGCCCGCTGACCGGGAGAAGCTTTAAAAACTGCGGGATATGGACAACGGTATTTTTGAATGCGGTGTATGCCAGATAGATCTCACCGACCTCACCGTCTGAAAATGCTTTCAGAACAGTGTCTGCGATATTCATGGCATCGATATAAACCGGTTCGTCGATCATATCGGAATAATCGGCAGCGATCTCATAACCGGCTCTCTCCAGTGCGTCTTTTCCTTTTTTACCGATCGCGTAGATCTTCAGATCTTCTTTTTTCAGATCCTCATTCTTTGTGATCAGCTTTATGACATTGGAGTTGTAACCACCGGCAAGACCTCTGTTACTTGTGATGACAATGACTGCTTTTTTGCTGCTTTCACCGGCCTTTAAATAAGGATGATTGATCGTTCCGGCTTTGGCAAGCATGGATTTGACAGTCTCATACATGCATTCAAAATATGCCTTTGATTGTTCTGCACGCGTTTTTGCTCTCTGCAGCTTAACAGTGGATACGAGCTTCATTGCTTTCGTGATCTGCTGTGTACTCTGAACAGATTCCTTGCGCCTTTTGATACTTCTCATTGAAGCCATGCGTGTTCACCTATTCTTTCTGCAATTTACTTAAACTGTGCCTTGAATTCTTTGATTGCCTTTACAAAAATCTGTTCTGTCTCTTCGGAAATTACCTTTTCCTCTGCAATGTTCTTTGGTACTTCAGGATACTTGGTATCCAAAAATTCAAAGAGCTCTGCTTCAAATCTTGTAATATCCTCAACCGGGACATCCAGAAGATATTTATTGGTTGCTACATAAATAATAATAACCTGATACTGTACAGGCATCGGCTTGTACTGAGGCTGCTTCAAGATCTCTCTGATTCTTTCACCCTGTGCCAGCTTTTCCTTGGTATCTGCATCCAGTTCGGAACCGAACTGTGCGAATGCAGCAAGCTCACGGTACTGTGCAAGCTCCACACGGATAGGAGCAGCGATCTTTTTCATTGCCTTGATCTGCGCAGAACCACCTACACGGGATACGGAAAGACCTGCATTAACAGCCGGACGGAATCCGGAGTTAAACATTTCTGTTTCCAGATAGATCTGACCGTCTGTGATGGAAATAACATTGGTCGGGATGTAAGCGGATACGTCGCCTGCCTGTGTTTCGATGATCGGGAGTGCTGTTAAGCTTCCTCCGCCGTATTCATCACTCATACGGGCTGCACGCTCCAGCAGTCTGGAATGCAGATAGAATACATCACCCGGATAAGCCTCACGGCCCGGTGGACGACGAAGGAGCAAAGAGAGTGTACGGTAAGCAGTTGCATGCTTACTTAAGTCATCGTAAATTACGAGAACATCTTCTCCGTTCTCCATCCATTCCTCACCGATCGCACATCCTGCGTACGGTGCAATATACTGTAATGGTGCAAGCTCACTGGCTGTAGCCGCTACAACCGTTGTATAGCTCATGGCACCGAATTCTTCTAATGTTTTGACAAGGCTTGCTACGGTAGATGCTTTCTGACCGATCGCAACGTAAATACATTTTACGCCCTGTCCTTTCTGATTGATGATCGTATCGATCGCGATCGCCGTCTTACCGGTCTGTCTGTCACCGATAATAAGCTCACGCTGTCCTCTTCCGATCGGAACCATGGAATCGATAGCCTTGATACCTGTCTGAAGAGGTGTGTCTACACTCTTTCTTGTGATTACGCCGGATGCCACACGTTCGATCTGACGGTATTTGTCTGTCTGGATCGGTCCCTTGTCATCGATCGGCTGACCAAGTGCGTTTACGACACGTCCCAAAAGAGCATCGCCTACAGGTACTTCCACAACTCGTCCTGTTGTCTTTACAGTATCGCCTTCACTGATATTCTTCTGGCTGCCAAGAAGTACTACACCGACGTTGTCTTCCTCGAGGTTCATGACCATTCCGTACACTTCACCCGGGAATTCAAGAAGCTCGCCCTGCATTGCCTTTTCAAGACCATGCACACGTGCAATACCGTCTGCTACCTGAATAACAGTACCGACTTCCGATACTTCAAGCTCTGACGCATATCTCTTGATCTGATCCTTAATCACTGAACTTATTTCTTCTGGTCTTAAATTCATGGATCTTTCTGTTCCTTTCTAAATACTAGCCGGCTATGCCAGCTGAATTTTCATAAGCTGTTTCTTCAGCTCATTAAGCTTCGTTGCAATACTGCTGTCCACGACATGATCCCCGATACGGATCACAAGACCGCCGATGATAGCTGCATCTGTACTGTAGTGCATCTCCATAGCGGTGTATTTTGTCGTTTCAAGAAGCTTTTCTTCGATCTGTTTTTTCTGCCGGTCGGAAAGTGCGGCGGCACTTTTGACATAGGCTACACCAATGCCTTTTTCTTCCTTGACTGCATTCCGGAAATACTGCAGGATGCTGTCAAGATCCGCATAACGTCCTTTCGTGATGAGCAGTCTCAAAAAGCCAACCAGCTCCTTGTCGATCCGTCCCAAAAAGACATTGTCGACAATTTCCAGCTTGTTTTCTTTATCGATCTTTGGATGATTCATTAATTTGGAGAAGTCCGGATTTTTGGCAAGCACCTCGGATATGACATCGATCTCCTCTGTAAAGACATCAATCTTATCCTGCTCCATTGCGAGCTCAAACAACGCTTCTCCGTATGTCTGGGATACTAGCTTAGCCATGTGCTTTCACCTATTTCCTTTAATGTCTCGTCAATCAGGCCGTCGCTTACTGTTGTATCAATGTTAGCTGCCACAACCTTACCTGCCATTGCAGACGCGATCTGGATCATTTCCTTCTTCACATCATCCGCTGCTTTCTTCTTTTCAAGCTCAGCTTCCGCATTTGCTCTTGCAATGATACGGGCTGCTTCTTCTTTTGCTTTTGCAACGATATCCGCTTCATTTGCCAGTGCTTTCTGTCTTGCTGCACTTAGGATCTCTTCCGCCTGCTTGTCAATGTCGCGGATGCGGTTTTCATAATCTTCCTTCAGTGCGATAGCATCTGCCTTTTCTGTCTGTGCTGTCTCAATATCATCCGCAATACGGCTTTGTCTGTCTGATAAGAACTTTCTGACCGGATTAAACAGGAAATGGGACAGAAACAGAAATAATGCAAAGATCGCAATGATCATCAGAAACGCATCATGCAAAAGCTGCCAGTCAAGATCAAATAATCTTGTCATACCTGCTTCGCTTTCTGCCAGTACGAAGGTCGTACTTAGTATCGTATTCAAGCCATTAGCCTCCTTTCATGATTTGTCCCGAAGGTCTTTATTTTGCTAACGGTTTTACGAATAATAACAGCATAGCAATAAGTAAGCCGTAAAGACCTGTTGTCTCGGCAACTGCCTGTCCAAGAAGCATGGTACCTGTAATATCGGATTTTGCGCCCGGATTTCTACCTACAGCTGCTGCTGCATGACCTGCTGCAATACCCTGACCTACACCAGGTCCGATACCGGCGATAACTGCCAGACCGGCACCGATTGCTGAACAGCCTAAGATAAAGTTTGTGTTAAATTCCATGTTTTGTTTCCTCCTTAATTGAAATGAATAACTTTCTTTAATTGTCCCCAATCGCATCCGCTACATATGTCATTGTCAACATACAGAATACATATGTCTGGATTGCTCCTGAGAATAAATCAAAATAAACATGCAGCGCTGCCGGCCAGAAAACGGCAAACCATTTCAGCAGTCCATAAACCAGCGCCATCATGACAGTTCCGGAAAGCACGTTTGCGAACAAACGAAGTGACAAGGAAATCGGAACAGCCACATCACCAATGATATTGATTGGTGCCCAGAACGGCCACGGCTCACATAATCCTTTAATGACTCCGCTGACCTTCTGATACTTGAATTTGTTAAAATGAATGATTGCAAAAGTCATAACACCAAGCGGAAGCGTCACTCCATAATCCGCTGTCGGTGGCCGGAGCCCCAATAGTCCGGAAATATTGCTGATGAAAATAAAGATAAATATGGTTCCGATGTAATTGGCAAACTTTGATGCACTTTTGCCCATAGTACCTTTTACCATATTGTCCAGCATTTCCACAATGATCTCCACGACATTCTGGAAGCCTGTCGGCACATCACTTGCATGCTTCATTGCACGATTGGCACATAATGCAAAAATGCCAAGAATCAAAAATACAATGAGGACACATACATGTGTTGTTGTTATCCACACGGTATGACCAAACCACTTATAGGAAAAGACGCCATGTACCATGAAATCTACTTCCTGATCTGCGGATAACAAAATACCCTGACCCATACATTCACCTCCTGAATAATTTATGAGTAAACGGCTGTAAATACGCCGCTACTTTCAAACCCATGATGCCTAAAAAGGCTACGACCGGATTTCCGATACCGGAAAGCCATAAAGCAAATATCACCACAACGACGATCCCGTATCTGAGCAGATTATGCAGCTGCATCTTCTTCACCGCACCGCTTTCGCCCAGATCCAGTGCCATATTCAGCGACCACGCCATATGGACTGCCATGCCCATGGCACATAAAATACCGGTAAGAAGACCGATACTGTAAAATAAACGGTCTTTTACAAAAATAAGACCAACTGCCTCACAGACCACGCCATATAACAAAATACCGATCAGAAGATCCGGCAGTACATCACTTAAACCGTTTAACCAGTTTTTTAATTTCTGCATGTTTGCTCCGTTTCTCCCTCAAACTGTTCTCTCTGCCGCACAGAAACCGCCTGCCCTGATGGCACTGTCATTCAGCGGTCCCCGGAAGGATCGTCATCCTGCGGCGTCCTGTCGGTCCTGTGCGCCTTTACATCGGCTCTGCGCTTCTTCCGCCCGGAATCATCCCCGGCCGTGCGCATCGCAAAAATATAAATATTCCGAAAACCGGCTAAGGCACCGACAAAAAACAGGATGACCGATAAAAATGAAGTGCCTAAAAGCTTGTCCAGATACATCCCCGCACCGCCGCAAAGGACGATCGGCACGAGCATATTGATGCCAAACTGTGTGATCATCGCAAGTGACCGGTATACGCTTCTGTCATATCCGTTTTTTTTCTGCTTTTTCGGATTTTTCAATTCACACCTCATCCTGATCGAACTGCTTTACATTATACTCATTTTTTTTCGGACTGTCTACCAAAATACCCATTTTATTTTTTTCTTTAGAGTTCGGTTTTCTTATTTTTTGTCATATCTGCGCACTGTACATTTTCCTCATTTTATTTTCTTTCTTCTCATTGACTTTTTGTACTGCGCAGAGTACGATTTGTGTAATTAATGTCATGCATCGAAGATGCATGATGTAGCATCCGCCGTCGCCGAAGGCGATTTTGACCGGCGGATGTTCCCGAAATGTCAT
>ERZ1694708.376-NODE-376-length-22903-cov-10.209778_pt1 | contig 22903 bp, 17 predicted proteins | sample MGYA00581714_ERZ1694708 | MGnify/ENA primary metagenome ERZ1694708 (study PRJEB42213, sample SAMN07424259) | human gut metagenome | biome: ENVO:00009003; feature: ENVO:2100002; material: ENVO:00002003 | host: Homo sapiens | place: USA | collected 2014 ...
AAAATGCCCGTGGACACATTGGCACGGAAATCAACAACAAAGCGGAAACGGTCATTCAAATCGAGAAAGACAAGGACGACAGCAACATCAGCAAAGTGGAAAGTGTGCATACCCGTTCCAAGGATTTCCTGCCATTCGCTTTCTGCATCAATGACCAATCACTTCCCGAACTTCTGCCGGACTATGTGCCAACAAAGAAGAGTGCAGGTCGTCCCAAACAGGAACCGTTCTCCCCTTATAAGGATATCCACGAAGCCATCCATCGCAAAGCTCTCGAACTGGCTTTTGAGGGAAGAGAAACTATTTCGGGATATAAGGCTTTGGAAGAAGAACTGACCACTGCCTACGAACTGGCAGGAACGAAATTTAATCACAACAAGATTGTGAAGATAATTCAGTTTCTCACGAACAAACGGATGGTGGTTCAGGAAAGCCGTGGCATTTATCGGTTTATGCCGGATTATCACTATTGACTCTCCACTTGACTTTATTCTAAAAGTGTCCATTCGTATATAAGTCAAAGTCTAAGTGCAACGACTGGTTTCATGATAATCCACGGAACTGGTCGTTGCCATTTTATTTGCCAATGCAGTTGTGGATAATCCCGTTTATATTGGTTGTGGCAGTTCATTTGGAAATACTATGTATTTTTTGCCACTAACGGGTATTGATGCCTGTACGATTGAGTTATTGGCAGAATAGCAATCTTCATTTTGGCATATTGAATGACACATTACTCTCCCGGTAATTTCTATTTTGCTGTTCTTCAACAAGAGTTCCTGATATATACGGCAGACCTACTGAAACAATCTATATTCGGGTATCGGCAAAACTATAAACTGAATGACAAACTTATATCTATCCATTGCTCATTATCTTAGTTGGCAGAATGTTCTGACACTATAGCGACACAGAATGTGACATTAATATCGTTTAAGTTGCCATATAATCACACCTTTATACGCCAAAAATCTTCTCTAAATCGCCTTTGCTATCAACAAAAGCCATTAATATCCGGTCTTATACCTCAAAATATATCCCTTTTAAGCCTTCGGGCTTGCCCGTTGTACGAATATTATCTTGTATGGGGAGCCTAATACCCCAAGCGACTAATCGGTCGTTTGAGATTACCAAATCCTTCAGCAAGCTGATTGATGAGAAAAAGGCGTTATTTGGGCATTTTTTCTTTTCGCCAGCCTCCTTTCTTGACAAAAAACGAAATTTGCATGCTTAATTGCGTTATGGGCTTGCCCGTTATACAAACCTTATTGAGTTAGGGTAACTCAATACCCCAAGCGATAAATCGCTCGTGAGAACCTGCCAATCTCCAGCAAGCAGGATTGAGCTTTATAGCGATTATGGAGTTCGTTTTTACTCCATGTGCATCGTATTTTTGGAGTGTCGTCCAACATCTTTGTAGCCTCTGTTTGACAGATACCATAGACAAGCGTATTTCAGTTCTTTTATGAACTCTTTTGTGAACTCAGCAGTTTCTTTCAGGAACACTTCATCACCTTTAGGATATGTTTTCCGGAGTAATCCCGACCACCATAAATGCAGGTATTAGATGATGAATACAGAACTATTGTACGAACGCTTGCCAATTTAACATGACCAACTTGCCAGATTCCTAAGATTGATTTTGCCAACCTCCATATGGCATCATATAACTGAGAATAACCTATCATCTTTTCAGTGCGTAAAAATACGCAGTCCACTGCGTAAAATGTAAGGTTGTACAATTAACCGGTGATTTTCAGTAAGTTGCTCGTCGTTAATTAGCGGATTTCGGAAAATAAGTTAATGAAGTTATAGACTCGCTGTTATGAACCCTTTTACGAACTCATTTATTGCCAATTCACATTGCGATTAAGAGTGTGAGGTCAACATGAGAGACTACCATCAAACTACAAGTTCACTAAATTGACATAATTCGCCAATTTAATATCGAAAAATAGATGATTATTAAAAGATTATCGTTAACTTTGCAGTCAAATAAAATCATTGTAAAGATGGAAGTCAAAGACATTAATCGCTTAAAAGTTGTACTTGCTGAGAAAAAAAGAACAAACAAGTGGTTAGCTGAACAGCTGGGAAAGGATCCAGCTACAGTCTCCAAATGGTGCACAAACACTGCTCAACCAGGTCTTGAAACATTACTGGAGATTGCCAATGCTTTAGAAGTAGATGTGAAAGAGCTGTTAAACTCGTCAAAAGACAATGTTCAATTTGTTAAAATTCAGCAATAATCATTTTGCTACCAATTCGAATATCATTAGAAAATGTTAAGAAATAATAGTCCATACACATCAGCTTTCACTGCATGCTCGTTTATGTATTCAGAATTTAATGCGGTCTTGCCACTGCTTAAATCTGAAAATTCAGGTGTGCTCTTAAAAGAGGAGATTGCAAATAGAAATTATATCAAGGTTAACAATGAGGTTTCCGCGAAGAGAATTGTAACTGAATTTATACGCAGATATAGTGCTGTCCCGCATGATTTTTGGGACTGGTATGATTCTATGGATGAACCTGCTCAACGGGCGGCTCTTCTGTATGTAATCATTAAAACATACCGACTTATCTTCGAGTTTCATGTAAATGTCAGTATCAAGAAATGGAATTCTGTTGATCATACAATTTCCATCCATGATTTGCAACTAGAACTACTAGATATTTCTGCAAATGATGAATTTGTTGACAGTTGGTCAGAACAGACCAAAAAGAAGCTGATGAGCGCATACCTTACTATTTTGCGTCAAGCCGAAATGCTTGATAGTAAAACTAATGAGCTGCGACCATTGCGTTTACAGCCTAATGAATTCAAATATTATGTAGAATGTGGAGATTTGTGGTTTCTCGATGCTTGCCTGTTGACTCCTATGGAAAAGGAGAATGTTATAAATGCTTATAAAAATTTCTAGTATGGTCAATTTTGAGGAATTATATGAGAAACTTGCAGATAAGCAGTTTCAAGACACTGAGAATACAGATTTTTTCTATAATTATTTTGTAGTACAGTATTCTGTGTGTGAAGAAAAAGAAGTTGAGCGAACATTGGATCAATTCAAAGAGGCACTGAGTCGTCCTACAAATTATATTGATGTATTGTCGCTTGATATATTTGATGAACTATGTCATTTCCTTGACAATCGACCGTTCTTCAAATATGATTCCTCATTGGAATACCTATTGGAGAAAGACAAAACAATGCCGGATGCTGTGACAAAATCAATAACTAATATGGCGAACAGCGATGAGTTCTATGAATATATCAACACTCGCATATTAGAACATATCACAAGAAATGACGACAACATGCGACGTCCATACGTATTTTTCTATGGAATAGGTCGTATTTATCCATATTTGCGAACCAATGTTTTGCTCACTGCATACGAGAAATTCAATAGAGCCAATAAATACAAGGTAATCCTACTCTATCCTGGTAGTCAGATTGGTAATAGTTTCAGCCTTTTTGATAAACTGGAAGACAGCCATACTTATCGAGCTACCATATTGTTGAACAATCCTCATAATGTATAAAACTATGCTACAGAAAGAAATATATAATAAACCTATAGAACGCGAGGTCAATCCTGCAGTTTCGGCTTCAGACATGAAGCCGGAAGTGATTAATGTAGAAATTGAAGAATATGTATTCACTGAGGAAATTGTAATAGGCTTATACAATGTAATAAATGGAATCCGCGAAGCAAATGTCAGTCACAATGGCATTTGGATTAACGGCTTCTACGGCTCCGGTAAATCGCATTTTCTGAAATATTTGCGTTATCTATTCCATAAAGATTATGCATCAAAAGCCTTTGAACGTCTGGCTCAAGCAGTAAAGGAATGCAACGAGAAAGATTTGGGCTTTGCAGTTTCCAATTTAGACATAGCCAACATTAGGAATTGGGTAATCGACAGGGCTAATATTGAAATTGTTATGTTCAATATCGGTAGTGTACATAATGCCCGTGCCAATGATAAAAATACATTTACGGAGGTATTTTGGAATGAGTATCACCGTCATCGAGGATTCAATCAATTTAGTCTGCCTCTGGCTCAATATATAGAGAAGCCATTGGCGGAAGCTGGTAAATTTGATGAGTTCAAAGCCATGATTCCCAATTGGGATCGTGATGCAGGGCAGTATGTCAATACAGAGTTGGATTTGGTATTGGAAACTGCAAAAGAAGTTCTTCCTTCGCTGTCAATAGATGCGATACGCAGAACAATTGTTGATGACACAATGAATGTGAGCGTAGAAAGTTTTGCCACAGAAATGGCTCGATATGCAGAAGGCAAAGGCGAAGACTTCCGTTTGTTATTTTTAGTAGACGAAGTCAGCCAGTTCATTGATTCCAGAAAAGGTTTATTGTTGCAGCTTCAAGAGGTGGCAACAGAATTGAACAATAAATGCAATGGAAGCGTCTGGGTAGCTTGCACTGCACAGCAGGATTTGTCACAAGTGGTAGCGGGAAGTCAAATTCGTCAAACTGATGATGCCTACGGAAAGATTATGGGACGTTTTACCATAAAAGTCTCATTGTCTGCATCCAAACCGGAGTATATCACAAAAGTACGTCTTCTAGAAAAGAACGGCAATGGCGAAGCTGAACTTATAGAAATGTATAAGCGGAAAAAAGCTGCGCTGGAGACACAATTTCAGTTGCCAACTTCATTTAATGCGTACGACACGCAAACCGATTTCGTAGATTTCTATCCCTTCCTGCCGTATCAGTTCAAGTTGATTAAACTGGTGCTTGATAATCTTGTAGACATTGACTTTATAGACAAGCAACAGGGCGGTACAGAGCGTAGTATCATCAAGGTTGCACATACCACAGCCAAACTTGCCAAAGACGAAGAAGTCGGAAACCTTATCGCTTTTGACCAATTCTATGATACTGTTATCCGCGGTAGCCTTACGGCACTAGGTCAGCGTGCCATTAGTAACGGATTGGGTATGATAGATGAAATTGAAGACGAAGCAGAACGTAACTTTGGACGTAGAGTTATTGAAGTTCTATTCCTTATCTGTCATCTTCAAGACAGCAATAAACTTGTTTTCCCGGCTACACTTTATAATGTTGTAACATTGCTGATGAAACGAGTGGATGATAGTCGTAATGACATTAAATTAAGAGTGGAGAATATTTTAGAATATCTGTGCTCTAAGAATATCATCCGCAAAGAAATAACGAAGGGCAATGTAGAAGTATATGATTTCTATACTGAAGATGAACGTGAAGTTGCGGCAACTATTGACAATCAAATGGTGGACACATCTACGATGGCTGAAGAACTGCGAAAATTGATTCACGGTTATCTTACGAATATTTCAAACAAAAAGACATTTTACAGCCGAAATGCATCGATTGGTGAAAAAATTCTTGGTCGTAACTACCTGAATGCAAATAATCCTGATATGTGGGTTAATTTTGAGTTTGAAGATGAACGCGAACCGGAAATTATCAGTTTCAGCAATCGTGACGGGAATGTTATTTTCTATATGACGCCAGCCTTCCGATCCAAGAATTTCTACGAAGATTTCTATTGGTATTGTAAGGTACAGAGATATGTTTCAAGTTGCGCTCAAACTACGCTGAGTCAAAGCCGCCAAAAAGCAAAAACAGAATTTGAACAGCGTGCTGCAACACTTTTCAATACCAAAATCAAAGCTGCTTTCAAGAATATCTTTGACAAATGCGTAATTATTAGTGGTCAGAATATTGAAACCAGCATAACCAATACAGGAAACGAGCGTTACAATTCGGCTCTTGAAGCTGCATTTGCAAATACATTCAGATATGCTCATCTGGTGACAGGTAGTGTACCCAAAAATCAAAATGAGTTGATAGTTTCCATCAATAGACCGTACGATGAAAACGAATATAAAATATCTCCATTGTCCGAAGCAGAGCAGGAAGTTGACAACTACCTTTCTCGTAAAGTTGTGACAGTGGATATGCTGACGGTAATAGCTGATTTTGAACGAGCACCTTACGGATGGTCTGAATACTTTACGGCCAATATTGTCAATGAATTGACACGTCGTCGCATGTGGAAGTTCTTGTACAATAATAACCCTCAAATAGAGACCTCTTTTATCGCTCAGAACCTGATGCGCGAGAAACAGAAGTTTACACTGAAGAGAGCCGAAAGCATTTCACTAGAATTGATTGCTCGTTTTACGACTTCTTGGAAGAATGTATTCAACAAGGTAGGTGCTCTACCAAGTGATGGCGAAGAACTTATGCGTCAGTGTAAAGCTGATTTAGAAAACTGGAACGTTACGCAAAGTGAATTGATAGGTGCTTTGAACGGACTTCCATTCTGCCATTTTGTTGAAGAGTTTCGAACTATTGTTCTTGAATGGAAGAAAAATAGCGATGCCCCAACTTTCTTCAATAAAGTCATTTCTGAAGAGAGTAAAGCAAAGGAGACTTTTGATAAATTCAAAGAAGTTAAAGACTTCTATGAAAGATGTATAAAGAGCGTTCCTGGTCACAAGGGATTATATACAGACATTATAGAATTCATCAGAAGTAATAACGATAATTTTACATACCTTGATAAGACTGAAAGAGAGAAAGCGAACAATCTTCAGAGAATTACTACCGATGAGTGGCCTATGGACAAAATGCGTGCATACGGCAAGTTGCGGGACGAATTGCGTAGCGACATTGAAAATACGGTCGAGTCATTAAAATCTGAGATTGTAGCAGCTATTTCTGATGTCTATGTAGAGATGGAACAAATGGTAATTGATAAAGAACTGAATGGATTTACTCTTCCGCCTAAGGGTTCTGTAATTACCCGCATGACTATAGGAACGCAAAATATAGCCAAATTGCGTAATGAACTTGGGGAGGTTGAAACACTGAAGGTACAACTTGTCGAAATTATAAATGCTGAGATTAAGCGTAGAAAAAGCGCAAGTACATATACACCAGACGACAAACCGTCGCCTGTGCTCAAAGAGACTAAAACAGCATATCTGCCAAGACCTAAGAATGGAGGTATTCTCCACAGTGAGGCTGAAGTAGATGAATATCTTGAAAGCCTACGACGCTCTTTGATGAAATATATCAATAACAACGAAGACATACTCATTAAATAGAATAAATATGAGAGAACGATTAATAGTTAAATCTTTTGGTCCAGTCAAGGAACTCGACATAACCTTCAGAAAGGTAACAGTTTTCATTGGTGACCAAGGTACAGGAAAAAGTTGTATTGCAAAACTCTTTTCTCTTTTCAAATGGTTGGAGAAAGAGTTGTTGCTACAACGTCAAAAAATAAGTTATTACGAACAGTATAATCGCTTTCAGACGAAACTTTGCGCTTATCATCGCATTGAATCGTTTTTAAAAGACGAAACATACATTCATTTCGTAGGAGAAAATTATACTTTCAAATACGAAAATTCCTCTTTTCACATACTGGAAAATGAGGCAAAAAACAACATAGTTCCCAAAATTATGTACGTACCTGCTGAACGTTCCATTTTGAGTGTTGCTGAAAATAAGACAAAACTTATGAAAGAATTGCCTGATTCATGTGACGCGTTCTTTGATGAGTTCAGCGAAGCAAAGAAGACCTTCAAAGCAGGCTACGATTTACCTTTTGGTGATCTTCATTACGAATATGACCAATTGAATGATACAAGCCGTATAAGCGGAAGTGACTATGCGGACAAACCTGTAAAATTGGCCAATGCATCAAGTGGTATTCAGGCAGCCCTTCCGCTATGTATAGTTTCTGAATATCTAAGCGACAAGGTTGCCTCACGAGAAGAAAAGAAGCAATCAAAAGAAGAGCGAGACAAACTTGAAAAGAAGGTGGCTGAAATAATAAACAATGACAGCTACACAGAAAGTGTGAAAGACATGATGTTAAAACAGCTGTCTTCGCTCAATAGATATGGATGTTTCATTAATATTGCAGAAGAGCCAGAACTGAATCTTTTCCCGAAATCTCAAATGGGAGTACTTTCTTCCCTGATTGCTGCCAATGCAAAAACAGATGGTAATATGCTAGTTATAACAACACATAGCCCATATTCTTTGGCTATCTTGAACCTGTTGTTATTGGCATCAAAAGTATATGCTATCGCTACTGACGAAGAAATGCAAAAGACGATAAAAGAGATTGTGGATAGTAGATTCCACATATCAATTGAAGACTTAGCTGCATATAATTTGTCGGAGGGAAATGGAATAGATTATTGCCGTTCAATTGTGAACGAAACGACTGGTCTCATTTCCAAAAACGACTTGGATTCATTATCAGGTGAAATTACCCGTAAGTTCAATGCTTTATATCAAATATATGGAACAGCAGCAAGATAAAGCAATTCCTGAAGCCATAAAACGATTGAGATTATGTGCATCACTGAAAGATTGTGGGCACTCAGTTGAAAGTTGTTTCAAACAATCTTCTGCAAAACTTCTCTATGCTTATGACGATGAAGTCTTGGGATATTCCGATTGGAACAAAACTGTTACTCCTGAAGATGTTTCGCGCACATTTATCGTTCATAACGATAACGCTGTAGAGATTATACTTTTGCCATTGGACAACCGTATTATATCTGGTCCTGTAGTAACAAAAGGAGGTGTGAATGATTGCGCTATATTGACGGAGCGACAAATGAGTTTCGTTGAATTCAAAACCAACGTAACAAGCAACTCCGAACAAAACATAGGCGACAAGACTGATGATGCCATTGCTCAATTATGGCATACATACAATGAAATCATATCTCCACGATGTTCCTCAAAAGGAATATCTTTGGCGACATCAGTAGAAATAGACTTCTTTGTCATCTTTGACAGTAATCTTGATGTGACCAATACTACCGCATCTCGATTGGACAAACAAATGGAGTTTTTAGAGAAAAACAAATTCCCATTGTTTTTTGACAATGAGAAATCGTTTATTTAATACCGGTTATGAACACATCAAAACTTAAGCGATTTGCTACAGAAGCGAGGACAAAGATAAGGCAGGGCGTTATCCTCATGATGCGCCAATGGGGCTTTGATGCCGATGGCAATGTTTTGGAAGAGCCTCAGTTATTACAAGGTGGCACACTGTTTCGGGGCAAGGTTATCGGCAGTGAGGCGGTGTATCACAGTTGGATGGCACTGCGCGGCAAAATCGGAAAAAACGGTCTTCGGCAAGTATATGAGGAAACTGCATACACATGGTTTAACCGTCTCGTAGCTATCAAGATATTGAGCAAAAACAATTTGCTTGAACCTTATCTCGACTATAATGCAGGTGAGGGTTTGCATACAACAGAAATAGTCGCACAAGCTCGTCGTGGCATTTTTCCTCAAATGAGTGATTTTGAGCAAAGGAAGGTGGTGGAACTGACAAACGACCATAACCGCGAAGCGGAGCTTCTCACTCTGCTTCTCAGTGCAGTTTGCCATAATACTCCCATTCTTGCCAATTGTTTTGGACGCATCAACGACTACACTGAATTATTGCTGCCTCGTTCTATCCTCTCGCAAGGAGACTTTCTTGATATGCTGAACGATGACACTTATATATCAGACGATGATTATTGCCAGCCTGAACTGATAGGCTGGCTATATCAGTTTTATATAGCAGAGCGTAAAGATGAAGTCTTTGCATCCTTCAAAAACGGCAAAAAGGCATCAAAAGAAGATATCCCGGCAGCGACACAAATATTTACGCCGAACTGGATAGTGAAATATATGGTGCAGAATACTATCGGTCGTATCTATTTGGACAACAACTCTTCCAGCATTCTAAAGGATGATTGGAAATATCTAGTAGAACAGGCTAATAGTAACAATGCTGAAAAGAGCAGACTTAAGATAGAGAATCCTGAAGAACTGACAATCATCGATGCTGGTTGCGGTTCAGGACATATTCTGGTAGAGGCATTCGACACTCTCTATGCTATCTATTTGGAGCAGTATGCTTCTCCTCGCGAAGCCTGCGATGCCATCCTTCAATATAACATCGTAGGTATTGATATTGATACCCGTGCCAAGCAGTTGGCACAATTCGCCTTATTGATGAAGGCATGTAGTTACGTACCGGAAATGGCAGACTGCCATATCATGCCGAGAGCATTCGATATGCCTGTTCCGATATCAGAGGACGAAATCGAGAATTTGAAAGATTCTCTACCGCATTTCTTCTTAGGTAATAACAAGAAGGTAATCAGTGAAACAATTGAAGCCATCAAAATCCTTCAGCAGGCCGAAGAACTTGGTTCTATTATGAAATTCGATGTGAGCGAATCCACTCGTTATGCCATCCGTACTGCATTGGAAACTCAGAGTGCAGATAAATTCGCATACTACGCTCACATGAAACTTATGCTGGCTCTGACCGACAAATATGCAGCAGTAGTGATGAATCCTCCGTATATGGGTAGTGGCAATATGAACGCTGTGTTGAGCAAGTATGTGAAAGATAATTACCCAAAAAGCAAAGCTGATTTATTTGCTGTATTTATGGATGCAGCTATTTCATTGCTTTCCGATAATGGTAAATATGGAATGATAAATATGCAGAGCTGGATGTTTCTATCTTCATTTGAGGCTTTGCGTACGAATCTGCTAAAAGAGTCGTGCATTGACAGCATGTTGCATCTTGGACCACATACCTTTGACGAACTTTCCGGTGAAGTAGTGCAGAATACAGCATTTGTTATCACTAATAGCAAACCGACACAAGATACTTACGGGGCGTATTATCGTCTTATTGCTGGAGGTAACTGTCACACAAAAGAAACTATGTTTCTTGAACCGGAGGAAATTGACGATGAAATCGCAGAGGATAGGCAAGTATATTTCCCCAATATGCTCCAATCGAATTTTGAGAAAATACCGGGATGCCCGATTGCTTATTGGGTAAGTGAAAAATTGCTATTCAATATTGGAGTATGCAATCCTATCGGATATTACGCGGAACCTCGCGCTGGTTTGCAAACTAGCGACAACAATAGATTCTTGCGTTTATGGCATGAAGTTTCAATTAAACAGACTGCTTTTAACCTAAGCAGAGAAAAAGCTTTGTCTTCTAATTACAAATGGTTTCCTCATAATAAGGGTGGTCAAGACAGACGATGGTTTGGCAACAGGGATTATATCGTAAATTTCTATCACGATGGAGAAGAATTAAAGTATTGGTTAGAACATAATCCGAATGATCCAACAACTAAATCGTGGTCTAGAAACCTTAGAAATTACCCTTTATATTTTAATGAAGGTATTACTTGGGGAGCAGTAACCAGTAAAAATATAACAGTTAGATATTCACCTCAAGGTTCTTTATTTGACACATCTGGTCCTATGTTATTTTCAAAAACAGATTTGATTTACATATTAGGACTTATGAACTCTATCGTACTTTACCAATATGCACGACTTTTCGCACAGGGCCTTTCTATTGGCTCCGGACATATTGCCAAAGTTCCATTGGTAATCAATCTGCAAGAACAAGTTGTGCCATTAGTAAATGATAACATCTCCATTTCTAAACAAGATTGGGATGCCCACGAAACTTCCTGGGATTTTCAATGTAATGAAATTGTAGCATTAGACTCTGATGAGAAGTATATTGATACCATCAACGGGATTTATGAAGGGACAGGTATCATGCCGGATTTGGCGGCACCTCAGTTGGATAATCTCGAATGGCGCACCAATATCTTCAAAGAGAAATGGGAAGACAAGTTCAGGCGGCTTCACGAGAACGAAGAGGAATTGAACCGTCAATTTATCGAGATTTATGGACTACAAGACGAATTGTCTCCAAATGTACCTATATCCGAGATTACAATCTTGCAACAAGGAGAAATTTCTATAAAACCGGAGGGCTCATATTGCGGAACATTAGAATGGCATGATGATGTGCTGATGAAGCAGCTCATTTCGTATGTCATCGGTGTGTGTATGGGACGTTATCGTTTGGACAAACCGGGCTTGCATATAGCGCACCCTACGCCTACGGATGAAGAAATCTGCAAATATCAGTATCGTGGCGAAGAGTTTGAGATAGATGGCGATGGTATCATCCCTATCCTACCAGACGATTCTCCTTTCATTGATAATGCGCGTAACCGTATAGTGGATTTTGTTTCAAAGGTATTTGGTAGCGAGAAACAGGTCGAGAATCTGAACTTCATGGAATTCGCCCTTGGCAAATCGGTATCTGATTATATGATTAAGGACTTCTATAAAGATCATAAGAAGATGTATCAGAATCGTCCTATCTACTGGCTGTTCAGTTCAAAGAAAGGAGCTTTCCAGTGCATAGCCTATATGCATAGGATGGACGAATATACCCTTGAGCGCATCCGTCAGAACTATCTGTTGCCATATATTAGTTTCTTAGATGAGAAAATATCGGCTATGCAGACAAGTGAAAGCCTTTCTGCTGCCGAAACCAGACAAATCGCCAAATGGCAGACCCAATTGGATGAGTGTCGCGAGTATCATGACCGTCTTCATCAGTACAGCCAAAAGAATATTTCGTTCGATTTGGATGATGGCGTAGTAAAGAACTATGCATTGTTTGGTGATGTCGTGGCGAAATTGAAGTAAGAGTTAAGAATTATGATTATAGATCAAATATATAGCTATTTTGAACGTGACGAAGATATGCATGTGCTGTTCATCTTCGACAGCATGGACTATATAGGCTTAGAATTATGTAATGTAGTGTGGAAAGAGGGCTACCGTTATGTTGTCTTCGACGGCAGATGGTTCACTACGAAGTATTTGCTTCACACCGAATGGAGTAACGACAAGGTTGTACTCCTTTTTCCTCCCGAATGTCAAGTGGTATATCCGAACGATGAAAAAGAACGCTTGAAGTTCCCTTTGCTTGGAGAATTGGAAGCCGGAGGTGTTCTTCATGGAGATAACTCACTCGATTTTATGAGCCAGCATCATATCGACGCCAAATATGAACGATATGTATCAAGCCGTATTAACGAGCTTAATATTAGTCGAGTAGAATCTATGTTAAAGCCTTATTATGAGAGCAAAACGTTCTCTCTGGAGGTTGCAGACAGAGCGATTGTATCATATATGCTTGATAGCGACAGGTTGCTCGAATGGAACGAAATAATTCTCCGTACGCTCATGTTCGGATGCAGTACAGAGAAAAAGCGCAGAGATATAGCATTCAATCGTATTGGAAAACGTCCTGCAATAAGCACTTTATTAAACAACAAATTACAGGAAATATTTGGAGTTGCATACGACGAGAATTCGACGATAAAAGTAGATAATCTTATAAGGATTTGGAAATACAACTTGATATGCCGAAGTCTACCCGCCAACCCTAATGATGACTATAAGGAACTGAAAGTGACAAGTTCATTGGGAATTGACCGTATGTTTTCCCTTTTTAGTCTGGCCAAAGCAACTCCAGCTACTGCTGAAAAGTTTGAAATGTTAATGAGCGAACTTGGAAATAGCGTGAGAGAGGCTCAAATTATAGATTGCTACGGAATTGATGCGCCATATAGCTATGTACCACAGAGTATGTGCCTAAATATAGTTGAAAAAACTATATGTAACGGAATTGCAGAACATTATGAGACAGTAATCAATCGTATGGAATCGCTCATGCTACGACAACCCGGTAATACTCTTGTTGAACGATTGACTGCATTTGTTTCATTGACTGCGAGTTACTATGAATTAGCATCAAAAGTAGTTTCTCAGCTGAAGATAGATAATGCCGATGAGTATATCAGGCAGTATTCTGAGTCTTTCTATCAACTTGATACATTGTACCGCCGTGCATTGGAAAAGTACTATTTGCTGTCAACAGAAGGCTTGGAAATCGCAGATGCTTTGACTCTAGCGAAACGGAGACTGGATGCCGACTATCATGAGTTTATAGGTGTGATGGGTATGGAGTGGTCCGATACGGTAAAAAATGAGGGCAAAGAATGGCATTTTGAGACGTTACTTACACGTCAGGAGAATTTCTACACGGACCATGTAAAGGACTTCTCTGCCCGTCAGATGATCATTGTGAGCGATGCACTGCGTTATGAGGTTGCTCGTGAAATGCTGGGTGAGATGTTCAAACGCTCAAAGCAGAAGCACGAAATGCATATGGAATGTATGGTGGGAATGCTTCCAAGTGAAACAAAATTCTCGAAGGTTTCTCTTCTTCCGCATAGCAAAATGACACTTACGGCTGATGGTACCAGCCTTGATGATGGTCCGATATTGGAAGACATCAAGTCAAGGGAGAGCCATGTCCAGAAATATAATCCAGAATCTCGCTGTTTTAATTTTTCTGACTTACAGAATGATTCAAACACCAATCGAGAGAAACTGAAAGGGCACAAACTTGTTTATGTTTTCCACGATGTTATTGACTCAGCCGGACATAATGACGATGGGGAAAGCCTTATATCTGCTTGTCGAAGGACAGTAAATGAACTTTCTGAATTTGTACTGAGTTCATTAGCTACCTACAATTTTGAAAAGGTGATTGTAACGAGTGATCATGGTTTCCTATTTAACGATATCATTATTCAGGAGAAAGACAAACAGACCATCACGGAGGAGGCCAGCGAAAGAAAGTCGCGGTACTACCTGACCACCTCAGATACTGAAATAATCAATGTTGCCAAATACAACGGCGTCGCAGTGCCTATTGGAACAAACAGGTTCGCTGCACAGGGGGCTACCTATAAGTTTGCACATGGAGGAAGTTCTCTTCAGGAGATAGTTATCCCTCTGATTGTTGCAAGCCGCGGTCGCGAAAAGGTTTCCGAACAGAGGAAGGTGCAGATTATGCTGCTTGGTGATAAGCGTGTGATTGAATCCAGCGTGTTACAACTTGCCTTTATCCAAAAAGATGCAGTGTCGTACGATCTGAAGAAGATGCGAATAAGATTCGGCCTGTACGATAGTGACAAACTTGTTTCTGATGAGAAGGAATTAGATATAGACAGGGCAGATACCGATGCGACTTCACGCATTTATAGTCAAAGCCTGACATTGTCGAGTGGAGTAAATGCCTCTATACTTGAACTGAGAGTATATGATGTGGAAGACAATCTTAACCCTATCATTAAAGAGAAAGTAATGAATAAGACGCTCATAGAACGTGACTTTTAATATTGAAAATGCGATATGAAACTTCAGGACAAAATATTAACAGCATTCCAGGGTATGGTAGTCCGCAAGGATTTGGCTTTCCTTGTCAAAGGTGGACTTCCTGTACCGACCTATGTACTCGAATATCTTCTTGCACAGTATTGTGCTACTGATGATGAGAATGTGATAAAAGAAGGAATAGAAAAGGTAAAGGATATTATCCGAAACAATTATGTGCATCGTGCTGATGCTGAATCCGTAAAAGGGCGCATTCGCGAAGCAGGTCAACACCGTATCATTGATAAGGTTACTGTTATCTTAAATGAAAGAGCAGATGAATATCAGGCTACATTTGCGAACCTTGGACTATCGGGAGTTCCTATCGGCACGCAGTATGTCAAAGCCAATCCTAAATTGCTATCGGGAAATGGCGTGTGGTGTATAGTGAATGTGGGTTATATTTCTGGCGACAATATAAGAGTACGTTGGGAAATACAGACATTGAAACCTATTCAGATTTCAAATGTAGATGCAAAAGTTTATATAGATCAACGCAGCAAGTTTACCACAGAAGAGTGGCTCGATTTTATGATGCACACTGTTGGTCTTAATCCCGATAAACTTAATAGAAGAGAAAAATTCATCACATTGGCTCGTCTGCTTCCACATGTAGAAAATAATTATAATTTTATGGAACTCGGGCCAAAGGGAACCGGGAAATCGCATGTCTTTCAAGAACTGTCTCCTTTTGGCGTACTCGTAAGTGGCGGCGATGTTACAAGCCCACGCCTGTTTGTAAAAATGGCTGGCAATAAAGAAATATTGGGGCTTGTCGGATATTGGGATGTCATCGCATGGGATGAGTTCGAGCAACAGAAAGGCCGTAATGTAGAGGCTGTATTGATAGATACAATGCAGAACTATCTTGCCAACAAATCCTTTAACCGAGGAAAGGCCACTCATGAAGCAAGTGCGTCAATGTGTTTTGTTGGCAACACTAAACATACCGTACCATATATGCTCAAAAACAGCCATTTGTTTGAGTCAATCCCAACCTCTTTTATTAAAGGAGCTTTTCTTGATCGTATTCATCTATATAACCCTGGCTGGGAAATCAAAATGTTGAAGAAGGACAGCTTTTCAAAAGGTTATGGACTGATTACGGATTACATCGCTGCGATTCTTCATGAATTGCGTAATGTAGATTTGACTAGCAAACTGAACGAGTATGCGCAGTTCGATTCAACACTTTCAGAACGAGACCATCTAGCTATACGTAAAACATTTTCTGGTCTTATAAAACTTATATATCCTGACGGCAATATGACAGATGAAGAGGCTTACGAACTTATCGATTTTGCTGTAGAAGGACGCAAACGTGTGAAAGATCAGCTTTATATCATAGATGAGACATTTATGGCTGAACCAGCCATGTTTAAATATCTGTGCCGAAAAAACGATACCGAAGTTACTGTTGAGACTTTGGAGAGGCTAAGTAATACCACTACTGTTCCTGATTATTATAGACCTGAGACACAATCGTCAATTAAAGAACAGGATGTAGATACAGTTCCGGTTACAAACGTCCCTTCTCACGAAAAGTGTCCTCACATAGCCCATCTACCGGAAGGTGGTCTCACATTCCGTATGGGCCAGACTGGGGTAACATATAAGGATTTGTTTGCGTCGTATATGGCTGATGCCTCTGAAATCACAATTGAAGATCCATTTATAAGAACATCTTGGCAAGTAAAAAATCTTATGGAGTTTCTTACTATGCTTATTGATACTCGCGAAGTGGATGATTTAAAAGTGCATCTTATCACTAACGAAGAAGAGACGAAACTGCCAGAATTGATAGACAGGCTTGACGATATAAAAGATGATATGCTTACATACGGCATTGAGTTCGACTATAAATTCAAAGACTTTCATGACCGCTGCATCAAATCAAATGATGGATGGATGATAACGCTTGGTCGTGGTCTTGATATTTTCGACAAATATAGTCCTTATTCTGTAGCAGCAGTGCGTCAGGATAAACGTAAGTGCAAAGATTTCATTGTCTCATACATTAAAGAAAAATAAAGAAATCTTGTTGAGTTTGATTGTTACACCAGCAATATGCTCCAAAATCTCAATATATCATTAAGTAAAGAAAAGTACCATTATTTGTATATTATATGATAGGTTGGAGACTTTAGGATTTTCAGTTATTCGAATTTTTCGAATAACTGAAACCTCAGAGTTTATGTCACAATTCAATGACTTGAAAAACAAAGATATTTTGCTTGCCAAAAGAAAAAGATATGCACCACTCTCAACTTGACTTTAATGACCATTATTATATACACGGGCAATAAAGTTAAGTCAAACAGAGGGAAGAAAAGAAAAAGGCTTCAACTTAATTTTTCTCTTTTGGTCAGCAATCAAATTTCGTGAGAACATCTTGCATTTAGTTGACATTCTTGGCGAAAGCATCACGGAATTTTGTACCTTTGTAGTCGGATAGAATATAGGTGAACTTCATCGAGGATACAATATTTCCTCATAGTTCTGATTCATTGAGAAAAGAGTGTAATACAGCCTTAAAAACAAGTCCAAGAGGTCTCAAAAACAACTTTTCTACCGATTAAATTGCAATAATCTATCATTCAAGCAGCTATGTATGCTGCATCGGACTGTAACCCGGTCCGGCTTTTGGGAGATTCTTCATGGAATTTCCGGACAAAGCAAAATGAGGCGTCACTGTTTGTTCGCCGGACCGGGTTCCTTCCGCACGTCTTTTTAGCGTTTGAGCCGATAGTCGATTCCCGCTTTGCGGGCCTGCGAGTGCTGGTAACGGCGGTGGATGCGGTACATGCGCCCGTCTTTTACGAACCGCGCCCCGGTCTGGTGGAAGCAGAAGGAGATGTCTGCCGCCACGCACTGTTCACGCAGCCCGAGCACCCAGGCGTAGTCGCACGGCCGGGCCTCGTTGCCCGATTCGCCGCCCGCCGAGACCTCCTCGACGGCGGGCGAGAGATAGCGTGCGATGTCGAGCGGTCCCAGCAGCGGGGCGCAGACGATGAGCCGGTGGCGGACCGGCGTCGCGAGGAACAGCAGCAGCCGGTAATCGGCCATCGCCTGATTTTCGACCGTGCAGCCGATGACGACATTCTCATATCCGTCGCCCCAGTCGGGCGGCAGTACGGCGGCCAACCGGTCAATGCGCTTGGTGAAGAAGAGGAACCGCAGGTCGTGGCGGATGCGCATCATCTCCCAGGCCTCGGCACGCCAGGCGTCGGCCTCCTCCAGCAGAAAATCCGATGTGAAGCAGGTGTAGACCATCTCGCCGGCGGGGACCTTGAACCGTCCGTCGCGGCTACGGCGCACCGGACGGTCGAACATCGCCGTCTGCCGCACTTCGCGGCTGTCTTTGTCGTGGCGGCTGTCCTGCCGGTAGACATAGCAGTTGCGGCAGCCTTCGCTGATTTTCCGGCATCCGTGCCAGGGGTTCCACGAAACGGACATGGTTACATGAACTCCATGCGCAGGCGCACCATGTGGCGGCACTCCACGCCGTTTTCGAAGATCGGCGTAGGGCTGTGCTTGCGGAAATAGTCTACGTCGATGCCGCAGCGGACGAATCCGCAGCGTTCGTAGAGGGCGATCTGCCCGAATCCCGAATTGCCCGTGCCGATTTCGAGCAGGCGGAACCCCGCCCGGCGGGCCGTGTCGACGGCGTGGGCCAAAAGGGCCGTGGCGATGCCCTGCCGCTGGCGGTCGGGCACGACGGCGATGTTCACGACCTCGGCCGTGAAGGGCCGCGTGTGGATCAGCACGTACTGTCCGACGATCCGGCCGTCGTCGCAGGCGGCGTAGCACGTTCCGCGGCCGATGTAGTCGGCCACCGAGGCTTCGACCTCGTCGGCCAGCAGCAACAGTTCCCGCGAAGGGGTTTCGGTTTTGCGAATTTCCATATCAGAAAAGGGATAGGGCGCCCCGGAAGGTCGCCAGTACGACAATGTAACGCAGGGTCTTGCCCGCGAGCATCGCGCTGCCGGTCAGCCACACGTTGCTGCGCATCAGTCCCAGCACGATGGCGATGGCCTCGCCGATGGTGGGCAGGAAGGCGAAGAAGGCCATCAGCGCCCCGCGTCGGGCCTTGTCCAGCTGTTTCTCCTTTACGCCCAGCCGGGTGATCCATTCGGTCTTGCCCAGCGTCCCGATCCAGTAGCAGGTCATGCCGCCGAGCGTGTTGCCCAGCGCGGCCGCGACGACGCATCCCACGGGATCAAGCCCCATGCCTGCGAGCACCACCATCACCGCCTCGGAGCTGAAAGGCAGGACGCTTCCGGCGATCAGCGCCGAGAGAAAGAGACCCCAGTAGCCCCAGTCGATGAGAAATTCGGTGATTGTTTCCATATCTATCCGCACGGGTCTTTCGGCGGCCCGTGCAGACAAAGATAGCGATTTTTTCGGTTCCTACGCCTCCCCGGCCCAGCCGCGGATCACACGGCTGCGGACGTCGACGCCCATTTCGCGGGCGCGGGCGAGAATGCGGCGCGCCAGGGCGGCTTTCCTGTCGTCGGGTGCGTAACGGAAATAGGCTTCCGCCGCGCGGATGTGCGCTGCGTCGACGAGCGGGAATTCGCGCGTTTCGGGGATTCCGAACGCCGATGCGGGAAGTTCGCGGCGTTCTTCGACGGTGAGCCGGTCGGGAGTTTTGGTTTTCGGAGCCATGACGGTGTGGTTTTTCTTTCCGGACGGCAAAATCCGGGCCAGCGGAGCGGCGTTTGTCTGCGAGGTGGCGTGCCGACGGCATGCGAATGGCTTTCAGGGGGCCGGGTGCAGAGCCGCCGGGCGATCCGGCTGTCGGCGGCATACCGCCCGGGACCGGCGATCCAGAGCAGCGCGAAGGCCGCGAGGCAGAGCATGTTTGATGCCTTCGTTTGGTTCTCCCAAATTGATGGATTATCTTTACGGCCGTGAATTTCAACCGCTACATAACGGAGGCCGAATTTTCGGAACTCGCCGCCTTTATCCGCCGCGAGGGCGTCGTACGGCGTTTCGCCCGCGGCGAACGCCTCTCCGGGCAGGGACTCCGCAGCCACCGCTGCGGACTGGTCGTGCAGGGCGCTTTTCGTTACGTGCACGCCGACGCCGCGGGAGAGGAGCATGTCGTGGGTTACGCCTTTGCCGGAGAGTTCGTCGGCGACTATATCTCGATGTGCGTCGATGCGCCGTCGCAGGTGACGATCGGGGCGATGTGCGGCGCCGAGGCCCTGCTTGTTCCCGGCGAACGGCTCGAAACCTTCTACCGCACCGATGCCGCCTGCGAGCGGCTGGGCCGCAGGCTGGCCGAACACATGCTGGCCGAGGTTTACGAACGTCTGCTGGACCGCTATGCCGCCTCGCCGCAGCAACGCTACGAGGCCCTGACGGAGCGTTGTCCCGACGTGTTGCAGCTCGTTCCCCTGCGGGAACTGGCCTCCTATCTGGGCGTGCGTCCCGAGACGTTGAGCCGCATCCGCCGCCGTGTCCGCTGATTTCTTGATCTGCGTCAACGTTTTTTTGGGGCGCACCCGTTAACTTTGTTTCCATGAAACGAGCGATTGTCATCGGGGCCACTTCCGGCATCGGCCGGGCGTTGGCCGAACGCCTTGCGGCCGAGGGATACCGGGTCGGCGTGACCGGGCGGCGCGAGGCGTTGCTGGAGGAGCTGGCGGCCAGCCGTCCGGGCAGCTTTTGTTACGCCGCGGCCGACATCATGGACCCTGCCGCCGCCTGTGCGGCGCTGGAACGCCTCGCCGGAGAGCTGGGCGGCATGGATTTGTGCGTGGTCAGCGCCGGAACCGGCGACCTGAATCCCGGACTGGACTATGCGCTGGAAGAGCCGGCCATCCGCACCAACGTCGTGGGCTGGACCGCGGCGGTCGACTGGGCCTACGGCCGTTTCGAGGAGCGGGGCGGCGGCCATCTGGTCGTCATCACGTCGGTCGGGGGCCTGCGCGGCGGCGGTGCGGCTCCGGCCTACAACGCCTCGAAAGCCTATCAGATCAACTATGCCGAGGGCCTGCGGCAGCGGGCTGCGAAGTCCGGACTGCCCCTCCCGGTGACCGACATCCGTCCGGGATTCGTCGCGACGGAGATGGCCAAGGGCGAGGGGCTGTTCTGGGTGATGCCCGTCGACCGGGTCGTGGAGGGGATCGTGCGGGCCATCCGCCGCCGCCGTAGCGTGGCGGTCGTCACACGCCGCTGGCGGCTGCCTGCGTGGCTGATCCGGCACATGCCGGAGTGTATTTACCGTAAAATGGGATGATGATGAACGGATGGTTTCTGGCGGCCGGAGCGTTGCTCGCCGCCGCATTCTTCGTACACGTGTTTTCAGGCAACCGCTTCTACTCGGCGGCGCGCCCTGATGCGGCAACGGCCCCTTCCGGAGCTTACGAGGCGTGGCTGATGGGCCGCTGCGGCGTTCAGATGATTTCAGTGGACCTGTTCCTCTGCGCGGCTTTTCTTTTGCTGCTGGGGACGGGCGTCCTGCCGCGCAATTTCGCGCTCGAACTCCTGCTGCTGCTGGTGTTCGGCGGCTGGTGCGTCTTCTGGCTGGTGTCGCTGCTGTGTGAAAAAGCCGGAGGGCGTCATTACCTCCGGCTGTGCCACTGGGCGTTGTTCCTCGTGCTGTTCGGTTTGGTGCTGGGCGGCATGCTCGGGTAGTCCTACTCCTCCTCTTCGTAATAGACTTTGTAGAACTTGCCCTTCTCGTCCTCGCCCTGCTCCAGCAGGTTGCGGTTGCCGTGGACGTAGATGTGGAAATTGCGGTCGAGCTTGATGACGCTCTTGTACGACCGCGCCTGCTTCTTGACGGCTGAATCCGAGATGCCGAATTCGTCCTCGATGCGGATGTCGCGGTCCTGTTCGTACTCCTGGCGGAAGCGCGTGAAGCTCTCCACGACCTCCGGCTGGCGGATCACCTTCTCCGAAAAATCGTCCATCGAAAAGCTCTCCTGCTCCTGGAAATACTTCATCGTCTCGTTGAGCAGCTCGGCCTGGTCGGCCTTCGACACCTCGAACTCCTTCGAGAGGTGTTTCGTGACGTATTTCTTGCACATCGCCAGCGTGTTGTGCGTATTGTGGTAGTTGTCCTGCCGCTGGCGCACGCGCAGGAAGTCGTCGATCCAGTAGCGAGCTTCGGTGCGGTTGGTGTTGTCGACGACGAAGACCGCAAACCCCTCCTCGCGTTCCGTGTTGAAAATGACGGCTCCCTTGTCCAGCCGTTTGATGTCGATGCCTTCGCGGGCCGCGATGTGCACCCCTCCGGCCTGCTGTTCGACGTCGAGGAACGTGTCGCGCGTCTCGGACTTGAACAGCCCCAGCGCGTCGCAGCGTTCGCCGCCGAAATTGCAGTCCGAAAAGTAGACCGTGTAAAATTCGCCGCCCTTGATCTGCGGGTGCATGCCGCTCTCGTAGAGGTGCTTGGCCAGGCTCACCGAATGTTCGAGGAGCGCCTCCGGATCGTCGAAGATTCTGCATGCGAAGTTCCAGACCTCGTTGCACCCGAGGTCGGTCTCGTGGTGGAGGTTGTAGCACTCCTCGCTCTTGAAGCCGCCGAGGAAATAGGCCGTGAGCGTGCGCATCAGCCCTTCGTCGGCGACCTGTGCCGAGAGTTCGGGCGAGACCGTCAGGGGTTCGTCCTTCGATTTGTTGCCGACGACGTGTACGGCCAGCGCTTCGATGCGCGTATCTTCGGTGTATAACATGTTCGGGATCGTTTAACGGACGACAAAGAT
>ERZ1694708.443-NODE-443-length-20489-cov-6.769159_pt1 | contig 20489 bp, 40 predicted proteins | sample MGYA00581714_ERZ1694708 | MGnify/ENA primary metagenome ERZ1694708 (study PRJEB42213, sample SAMN07424259) | human gut metagenome | biome: ENVO:00009003; feature: ENVO:2100002; material: ENVO:00002003 | host: Homo sapiens | place: USA | collected 2014 ...
ACTGGATGGGCTTCAAAAATCATTGAGTAAAATACTAAATTCCATTTTTCCTTGAGTTCATCAGTCGGTAATTTTTTCAATAAGCAATACTGGAAATACGCATAAACATCTCCGCATGTTAAATCGTCTCTATCAATTCCGGCGGCGCGAAAGGCTTCAAAGCTCCCATAATGACCTACCGTGCTCATGCTTCCAAGCTTCGTACTAACAGTATCATAGAGAAATCCGAGATACTCCTTAATCGCGAATTCTATGTGACGGGGCTCTATGTTTCTATCCAACGGAAGAAGATCATCCAGCTTTAGGGAAAAATTCAAAGCATAGTTAAAAACAGGCCATATCGAAGAAAGTTCTTGCAAGAACAGCTTACCGACTTTCTTTTCTCCAAACATTGTATTCCCTCCACATAGGAATTGACAAATTATGACAATTCCGTATAATATAGTTGTGGAGAAAATTCACGCCCTGTGGATTCTATTCACGCCTGCCGCTCAGGAGTACCAGTCCTGGGCGGTCTTTTTATTTCTGTAGACTTCTAAATATGAGCGGAGGCCTGTCCAACTCGTCTGCCCAAATATCTATGCATGGGTATTGTCTTTTCTCAACCTTTATTTTTTCAGCTTTACCGGTCAACGCCGCCACAATAGAGAAATTAATGGCTTTCTTGGGAGGTTCCGCAACAATGGCAACAGGCTTTTGCGGTTGCTGCTCTTGAGCGGGCCTATAAGGCTCAACCATATAAAGCGGCTTTTGTACGTTAAAATCGTTTCCCGTAACGTGGCTTAGCTCGTGCTGAATGGCTTTTTGCTGTTCCTCATATGATAAAGAGTCATTTATATAGATATTGTAAAAACCGGAAGAATCTTCTACGGTTATCCCTTTTAAAGTAGTTGGTAAAGGTATAAATCGGATGCAGTACTCATTCATTTTCCTTCACTTTCGTCCTTTAGAGCTTCAATAATTTTGACGGCTTTAATTATATCCTCCTTTGTGGCGTTTTTGGACACCGAAAACATCATTTTCATTTCTGGCCGGGTACGCAGGGAATCAATAAGATCCAGGGTTTCGTTGTCCAGCCGGATGATATTATCGTGCTCGTCGTACACCGTTACGGCGGGCGTTTTTTCTGGATCATTACCAAGGAGGTAATCGATAGATACCCCGAAAAAAGTAGAGATTTTTGATAGCGTATCTGCCGAAAGGCTTTGTTTACGTCCCATTTTCAAATCCGTGAGCGAAGCTCTGCTTGCTCCGGATTTTTTACACATCTCAGTAATGTTTATTCCTTTGTTTACGCATAGTACTTCAATCCGATTGTATAAATCAGACACAAATAGCAACCCCTTTATGTGCTTTACGCTGTTTTTACGCAAACACATAAAAACCTATTGACTTTTACGCTTGAGCGTAATAAAATGAAGTCACAGGATGCGAATGCGTAATACATTTTCCAACAACATCAATATATTACACATGCGCGTAAAAGTCAATAGAAAAGAGGTGATTGTTTTGGCCAGAAAACAACTTTGTGCATTTGGCAAAGAAATCAACCACGCACTTGTGGAACTTAACCAGCCTAAGGAATGGCTGATTGAGCAGGTAGGTAAATCTACCGGTCGATATTTCGACCGCTCTTACCTGCACAAAATTCAAGTCGGGGAGATTGCCACGCCTGGAATCGTTCAAGCCATCCGCGAAATTCTGGATTTGCCAGAATCGGATGCCGCTCAAACCACCTAAGATTTTTACCCAAAATTATCACTCCTTGTCGAGATGATAATCAAAGGCTATCAAAGGAGGTGTCCGATAAAGAGGACTTATCCATCTATGTGGTGATATACCACTATTTGTCAATGGTGGGAGGTGAAATACATGAATCTAGAGAACATCCGTGAATTGCGCACGGTTCACGGCGAGACCGAAATCAACGAACTGCTTTCCAGCGGAAAATGGCGGGTTCTTAACCTGGTGTACGAAGACGAAGGCATCGTTGCTACGCTGGCCAAGGTCAGAGCATAAAAAAGCCGCCCGCAGGAGAGCGGGCGGAGGGAGGTGAATCGAATTGACCGAAGAGGACTTATTGTCTCTGCCAAAGGTCGGCCCCGACGAAGCGTCCGCGTTCCTTGGCGGTGAGCCAACGGCACAATATATCCGGCTATGGTGTCAGGACGGCGATTGCCCGTTTGGCGCGGCCAAACAGCAAAGCAAAAACCGATGGACATATACCATCAACCGGCGGCTGCTTATTAAATACCGGCGCGGAGAAATACCGCTGAGCGTTCCGCTGGTGTTGATGCGAATATTAGACGCTTTGAAGGAGGCTACATAATGCAAATTCTACGCGGCATCCTGCTGACCGTCGGCATTGGCCTGGTTTGCTTGGTCGCCTGTGCTACCGAGTGGGAGCCAGTGCCGATTCTGCTGATGGGCGGGACTGGTTTAGCGTTGTGCGGGATAGCCGGGGGCATAAAGAAAGCCGCCGGACGTGCTGGAACACGTCGTGGCGGCAGAAAGGAGGAAATCAAATGATAAGGTTTAGGCAAAAGCGGGAAGAAGCCGGGCTTAAGCAGAAGCAAGCAGAAGCGGCGCTGAAAGACAATGGATATGACACAACTGCATCTGACCTATCGAAAATCGAAAATGGCCACCTGCTGCCAACGCCATCTGGAGCAGAAGTCATGTGCGAGGTTTACGGCACCACGATGTCCGGGCTGGCAGATATTGAAGATGTCACCTTTCACCCTGTAAAGCCCCGAAAAGCGGCGAAGCGCAGAATGGACAAAAGTATACGCAAATTCGCCGTTGACCTAGAATCAGAGCTTGCAAGCGGCTTAAAAGTGTGGTTACCGCGCCTTGGGTACAGGAGCAATCGAGAATGGGTGATTGAGTGCGCCGCGGAAGCGAGGGAACGGTACAACAAACTGCAAGGCGTTGATTCTTTTTTCCGAGCGATTGGAAAAAAGAAAGCCGCCGCCAGTGACGCAAACACTGACAGCGACAGCGCAGGGAAATAAAATGACACCCTGATTATACAGGGGAAAAGGAGATTTGTCAAATGGTTGTTGGGGATATAGTCAAGGGTCTGCCTGAATCGCCTTATGGCATCACTAACCAAAACATGACGCGCGGCCTTGTAGTTGACGTTGACGGGAATAACATCAAAGTTAAGATACTCGAGCACACTGATGGGAATGATGGGACGTTCCGCGTCAAAGCGAAGCATTTCGAAGTCATTGGGCATGTCAAGCCGTTTGATCGCGAGGCGGTCATCGCTATTTTGCAAACCGCTAAAAAGGGGTGCGTATTTGAGTACGACCTGAGCGGTGCCGACCTGAGCGATGCCAACCTGAGCGGTGCCGACCTGAGCGGTGCCGACCTGAGCGATGCCGACCTGAGCGATGCCAACCTGAGCGATGCCAACCTGAGCGGTGCCAACCTGAGACGTGCCAACCTGAGCGATGCCGACCTGAGCGGTGCCAACCTGAGACGTGCCAACCTGAGCGATGCCGACGGGCTTATGTCGTCAATCGCTTACATAGATGCACATTTTGAGCGCGTGGAAAAAGGGTTTATCGCTTACAAAACGTTCGGCGGTCAGTATGCGCCTCCCTCAAAATGGACGATTGCGCCCGAGTCGATTATAGAGGAAAACGTCAACCCGTGCCGAACGGATGATTGCGGCTGTGGGATAAATGTAGCTCCGCTTGAATGGGTAAAAAAGAACTACAGAGGCGATATTTGGAAGTGCTTGATTGAATGGGCGTGGCTTCCCGGCGTGGTTGTACCATATGGAACTGATGGAAAAATCAGATGCGAGCGCGTGAGGCTGCTAGAAAAGGTGTAAAGGGGATTTGTCAGATGAAACGGAAACGCTCCGAGATTTTGAATAAGCTGGCGGACGCAATCATGGAATTGGATGATGTCCGGGAGCAGCTTAAGCAGGCCAGAGAAACCAGCAGCTACTGGTTTGAGCGCTGCAAAGAACTGGAGGCTAGTGTCGATGTGCAAGGAGTGCCATTCGTGGCCGCACCTGCCGGGGTGCCCGGAGGGGCCGGAAGCAAAACCTGATTATATATGCGGCTGGTGCGGGGAACCGACGTTTGAGGATGAATATTATGATTTTTGCGGCGTTATGGTGTGCCCGGATTGTATCGAAAAACGCCGCCGTCTTTTGTAAGGAGAGACAATATGGATAACTATTTCAGCGAGCTGAACAGCGTAGACGTTTCGGGAAAAACCGAGAGCAAAAACGGCCTTACATATTTATCCTGGGCTTGGGCCTGGGGGGAATTGAAAAAAAGGCACCCAGATGCGCTATATACCATCTACGAGGATGGAAATGGCCGGTTTTATCACACTGACGGTAAAACCTGCTGGGTAAAAACCGGCGTTACGGTGAATGGGCTGGAGCATATCGAATATCTGCCGGTGATGAACAACCGCAACCAATCCATACCTGTTAACGACGTAACGAGCACAGAGGTCAATAAGGCTATTCAGCGCTCGCTTACTAAAGCCATCGCCCGGCATGGGTTGGGGCTGTATATTTACGCCGGGGAAGATTTGCCGGACAGTGCAGAGCCAACCCCGTGCGCAGACTGCGGAAGTGCAATTGTTGGGATTCGTAAGAAAAACGGAGAATTGTGGACACCCCGTGAAATCGAAGCATATTCAGAGCGACGGTATGGGAGAATGCTGTGCACGTCATGCATAAAAGCGGCCGAAAAAGCTTTGAAGGAGGCGACGGCCAGTGAAATCAATTCTGCAAAAGAATAAAGAGTGCTATGTGTCCGGTGCTACAGCCGGATTACACAAGCATCATATTTTCTTTGGTAACGGCCTCCGTTCTGTATCCGACAGAAACGGGTTTTGGGCATGGCTTCGCGCCGACCTGCATAACGGGAGCGATAGAGGCGTGCACTTCGACAGAGCTTTTGATTTACAACTAAAGCGCGAATGTCAGGAAAAGTACGAGGAAACCCATACACGGGAAGATTTTATGCGCCTTATAGGGAGGAATTATCTATGAGCGGGCAAGACCTTATGAGTGAGCTTTCGGCCAAAGTATCGCTTGTGGATAGCGCTTTAAGGCAACTTGGAGCAAGAGGGAGAGAACGCGCCAAGGCTGAACATGACTACCGAGTGGCGTTGTCTAAAAAAATCCTAATCGAGAGGGATAAAGGAACACCCGTGACCGTTATTTCCGACCTATGTCGAGGATCCGCCGAAATAGCGGATCTTCGCTTCAAGCGCGATTGCGCCGAGGTAAATTACAAATCCGCCTTGGAAGCAATTAACATTTACAAACTGCAAATCCGATTACTAGAGAACCAAATAGAACGAGAGTGGCGCTCGTGAGTTGCCCGATTTGCAAGAAAATAGGCGAAACACCGTCGGGCCATAGCGTTGTCCGCTGCAAGGCGTTTGACCATCAGGCGGTATGTATGCGCCATTGTATGGCCTGCAAGTACCACAGCGAACAATGTTCTATCGACTGGTGCGGTTACAGGAGGAAACATGAAAAAGAGGCTATCCGAAGAGGTGACCCGTGAGGAAATGCTGCGCCTGAGAGAACAAGGGTACAGCAACACGGAAATTGCCGAACAGCTGGAATGCTGTTATGCCACGGTTATCAGGTACATAGGGAAAGGCGGCGTTCGCCGGGCAAATCGAAAGGATGAAAACCCGGCAGAAATCAAAAAGCCCGAGGCGGTGAACATCGAACGGCTTAAACTGGTTTGCAAGACGTTCTCAGGCGCAAGCGCTTCGTTTGAACTGTCCAGGGGGGGCGTAACCGTAGTCTTCGAAGACGGGCGCATAAGCATGAATCCCGAGAGATTCCGCGAGTTTGCCAAGGATGTTCTTGCCGTGTCGCAGATTGCGAGGGGTGACGATGGTATACAGCTTTGACAGCCGGATTGCGGAGCTTTATGGCGTTGATGAGGCGGTGTTCATCCACAACCTATATTACTGGCTGATGAAAAATGAAGCAAACGGCCGGCATTACTACGACGGGAAAAGCTGGACGTACAACAGCCTTCAAGCGTTTGCCAAGCTGTTTCCTTTCTGGTCAAGGAGACAAATAGAAAGGATTATCAACAATCTAAAGGCTAAAGGCGCTATACATGTCGGGAACTACAACCCCGCCGGGTTTGACCGGACGCAATGGTATGCGCTAGACGAAACGGTGTATTGCATTTACGCAAACGGTGACACCCATTTCACCGAATGGGGACGCCCATTTCACCAAACGGTGACACCTATACCAGATAGTAAACCAAATAGTAAACCAGATATTATTAATACAGACGATGTGCAAATGGTTGTGGATGATTTTTTATCGATATGCAAATCCATGCCGACGATTCGGGATGTTTCTGCTTCGAGGAAAAAAGCTATAAAATCGGCTATTGCACATGCTGGGGGGATTGACGCCCTAAGAGATGCCTTTAAAAAGGCGGAAGCGTCAGATTTTTTGGCCGGCCGGAACGGCGGCTGGGGCGGCTGCGGGTTTGATTGGATTTTAAAGCCGGCTAACCTGTCAAAGATTTTGGAAGGGAACTATGACAATCGGGCGGGAAGGAAGAAGGCTGCAACCTCTATAGATGATTCTTCCCTTGACTTGGACGAATACGAAAAAGCGGTGCAAGATTTTGTACCTGTTTTTGGAAAGAAGGATGCAACATGAATGTTATATGCTTACTCGGACGGCTTACCACTGACCCGGAACTGCGCCGTACCCAGACGGATACAGCCGTGACCAGCTTCAGCGTCGCTGTCGACCGGGTATTCCAGCCCAAGGGTTCGGAGCAGCGTCAGGCGGATTTCATCAACTGCGTCGCCTGGCGGCAGACTGCCGAGTTCATCTGCCGGTATTTCCACAAGGGCCAGCGGATTGCTTTGCAAGGTTCGCTACAGTCCAGGGGATACACCGACAAGGACGGGAACAAGCGCGCGGCCTTTGAGGTGGTTATCGACAACGCTTTCTTTGCTGAATCCAAAAATGCAGGCGGAGCGCCGTCCGGCGGCTCCCGGTATGATTCCCAGATTCCCCAGTACAGCGAAACGCCCCCTGCTTTTTCCACCGCCAATGCGGGCGATTTTGAGGAAATTGAAGATTCGGATTCGTTGCCTTTTTAGGAGGAAGTGGCATGGGATACACTCACGGGACCAGATGGACCGATGAAGAAATCACAGAGAAAATTATTGAGATAGTCAAGTTTAGCCATCTCGACAGGATGCCAACACGAAAAGAGGTCGAGCAATACTGCGGCGATACATCCCTAACCAACGCCATAACACGTCGAAAGGGCGGTTGGTATGCGCTTGCAGAGAAAATGCAATTGCCGATAAAGGAATGTGAGACCACATTTGGGAAAAGCCATGAGAAAATCATAATGGAACGCCTCATTTCAATGGGATACGAAGTGCGCCGGATGCCGCAGAACTTTCCATACGATTTGCTTGTGAATGACAGTGTAAAAGTGGATGTAAAGGCAAGCCGTCTATATCACGGTACAGGAGGAAATTTCTATTCGTTTAACCTGGAAAAACCTTTTTGCACATGCGATATTTACGTGCTACGGATGATTGGCGAAGGCGGAATCGAAGTGGATACACTGGTTGTGCCGAGTAAAGTAGTTTCCACAAATACGCAAATAAGCGTCGGGGAAATAACCAGCAAGTATCATAGGTTCAGCCAAAAGTGGAAGTACATATCAGCGTATTGCTCGTTTATGGATTCGGTGGGGTGACAGTATGAATGTGACATTTAATATTCCCGGCCCACCACGCGGTAAAGCCCGCCCGCGGGTAGTGCGCAATAAAAAGGGCGGAGTACATACCTATACGCCAGACGAAACAGCGGATTATGAAGACCTTGTGCGCGGCTGCTACAAAGCGGCCGGCGGAATGCGGTTTCGGGATGATTCGTATATCCGAATGGCCGTAACCGCCGGGTTTCCAATCCCGAAGTCCACACCAAAGTACAAACGCGCGTTGATGCTGGACGGCAAAATACTCCCCTCAAAAAAGCCGGATTGGGACAACATCGGGAAAATCGTAGCCGATGCGTTGAACGGCGTTGCGTACCGGGACGACGCCCAGATTATCGAAGCCTGGGTTGAAAAGCGATATGTATCCGGGGAAGGAAAAACCGTCGTGACGCTGATGGAGTGGGAGCCATGAATAAACAATCAACCCGCGCCTACTGGAAGCGGACGGAAAGGACAAAACTATGAAAGGATTAAAATACGACGACGGGAAGCCCAGGCTTGACCTGGTGCCGCCCGAGGCTATCATGGCGCTTGGCCGTGTGCTGACCTATGACGCGGAAAAGTATGAGCCTAATAGTTGGCGCCGCGTGGAACCGGAACGCTATGTCGCGGCGCTGCTGCGGCACTTGATGGCGTACCAGATGGGCGAAACGCATGACCCGGAAAGTGAAATGCCGCACATGTGGCATGTACTGACAAACGCGGCGTTTTTGGTAGCGTTGACGTGAAAGGATGAAGATTATGGATAAGTTGAAACCGTGCCCGTTTTGCGGAAGTACAAACATCACAATGGGGGCTTATAGCATTGCCCCGGAGTGCCACATTGAATGTGAATGTGGAGCGGGAATAGAGCTAATTGTAAATTTTGACGCCGAAATGAGCGTTGAAGAACATGACGATTTATGCGCTATGGAACTTACTAAGGCTTGGAATCAGCGCGCCCAGCAGCAGAGCAACAAACCTCTGACGCAGGAAGAACTGCGCAAGATGGATGGGGAGCCGGTGTGGTGCGTTGACGGCATTGGAAACGTAGCATGGTGTCTGGTTAGTGTTTGGTCAAACCGAAAAGAAAAAACACTGGGTGCCGATTGCGTAGACAAAAACGACGGGTTATGGGATGCGACCTACTACGGTATGAAGGGAAACGGCGAACACGGGTTGCACGCAGTGGGCTGGCTTGCCTACAGGCGGAAACCGGAGGTGCAGGATGGGTAAGTGCAAAATAGACCCAAACAACCCCAAAGGGGCAAAGTGCTTGAAACGGTTTACGGTTAAATGTGTAGGGAAAGAATGCAAAAATTATGCAGAAACCAATTTTGAGCGCATCACGGCAAGCCCGGGAACGCTGGCGAAAGAGCTGTCTACGATATTTTGCAACGGGTTTGGGAGGATACAAATTTTAGAGTGGCTTAACCAGCCCGCTAAGGAGGAATAACGGATGTACGAGGAACTGGTTAAGCGTCTGCGGAATGACGCAAGGGAGCAGGAGCGCTTATTGCACGTCTGCAACAGCACAATGAACGCCGCTGAAGCTGCCGACGCTATCGATGCACTGGAGAAGCAGCTTGCAGAAACCGATGCAATCGCCGAACACGAACACTGCCGGTACATAGAAACCCTCGGCGAGTGCGACGGGATGGAAGCCCGTTGCAAAATCGTAGAGAAGCAGCTTGCCGAAAAGGAATCGGAAATCGTCCGAATCCGGAACAGCTGGTCGAATACCATATCCGACCTTTCCGGTGTTGCGGCGGAACGGGATAAATACAAAGCCAGCCTAGACCAAATTGAAAATCTAGCCGTGGGCTTTATGGAATCTGGCCCCTATGAAAGCGAAGCAATGGCAGGGCTATGGCTTGCAAACAGAGTATTTGCGTTGTGTCAAGAACCGTTGGAGGCGAAAAAAGATGAATAACGACTGGATTAATAACCTAAAAGCCGGGGATAAGGTGATTGTTTGCTACAGGGGTATATATAGCTATGACACCGTGAAAACCGTCGACAAGGTAACGCCAACCGGCAGAATCAAAGTGGGCTGCGATTATTACAACCAAAATGGATGGCCGCGCAATCACGGCGGAACGCATCTGGAGGAGGCCACGGCGGAAGCGCTTGAAGCTATCCGGCAAAGAGAGGTTATTCGCAAGGCGGCGTACAGAGCCTCCTTTGTCAGGGCTGACGATATTACATACGACCAGGCTGTGAAGCTTCTGGAGGTGCTTGGCGATGGAATTTAACCCAGTCACATGCATCAGCCAGAACGAAGCCCGCAAAATCATAGCCTTACGTGGCCGTAAAGGGCTGTTCTGGACGATTGAAAATGGGCGGTATATCGGGATAGACAACCGGGACGGAAACGCCTGGACAGAGGAATTCAACACGCGGGAAGCGTGTGAGAGATGGCTTAGGAGGGAAACGTATGGATAGGCCGGCCAACAGAAACGCAACCAGAATAATCAGCAGGTGGATATTAGATATAAAATATCCAAAAGGTATATACAGGGTCGTTCCATTTACCGCCAAAAAACGCGAAGAGTATTTAGCTTTAATCTGCGCGAAAAGAGCGCTAAAAGAGCTTGAACAGAGAGATACAGGGTGTGCATATTGTGTTAACCACAGAATAGACACGGTGCGTATGGAATTGGTACACGTTGGGGCGGATAAGACTGCGGATGGAATCAACCCCGTCAGGACTCCTGCTTTTTGCCCAATATGCGGCAGACGGTTGAGGGACGGTGAAAATCGATAATGCCTGAATGGATAAGCGTCAAGGATAGGCTGCCGGAGCCTAACTTGCCTGTGCTTACATACGGCAGAAAAGGCAGCGTTGGTATAGGCTATGTTACGGACAGCTCGGTGTCTTGGTATAAACGAAGCAATAAGCTATATTTTTACGCGAGATATGGGGATAATCTACCCACCCACTGGATGCCGCTGCCGGAACCACCAAAGGAGGGCGAAGAGAAATGACCAGTTTTACTTATCAGCGCGTAGCCGGTGAATACCGCATCGTATTTGAAACAGATAGCAAAGAGGCGTATACACGCATGGAAGATGCGGCGCAAAGGTTTATTGACTGGTGGATGAATGGGCGGTTTGAGGCCATTCCGGCCGCCGACAAGATGGACGGAGGCGAGGAGGACACGCCATGAACAAACCGATCGGCACAATCACCTATTTCGACACCGGGGAAACCGTTGCCTACTACGCCGAAGACGAATACATTGCAGCAATTGATAGCGCCTTGGATTGTCTGGGCATTACAGGCTGGAAATATACAACGTTATCCCCATCTATGGAATTACGCAATAGGATAACAGCGCGGATGCGCGACGAGTTTGGATACGGCGAGGAGGCCACGCCATGAGCATCTGTATATCGCCCATCATGGGCATTGTGTATCTGCTGCTTGCAGCCAGCTTCGGGGCCTGCGTGGGGTTGTTCTTCGGGGCGTGTTTTGGGAGTGGGCGGCGATGAAAATACCGGATAGCCAATGTGAAAGTTGCAGTAGGGGTAAACGGTGCACGTCTAAAAGCGACGTTTGTAAAAAGTTTTGGGATTGGTTTAAACCTGCTTGGGCGGAGGCCACAAGACCGTTAAGGGCGGTTCGGCTGAAAAAGACAGGTTATCGGCAATGCATGCGCACACACTGCCAATGGGCAAATTCTGACGGACTGTGCGTGACCCCGTGCATGGAACCAGAAAAACGGGATTATGTGGCCGATACGGTACAGCACAATCAAGCTGTGTGCAAGGCGTATCATGCACAGGTGCGCGCCCAGCGGGAGACAGAAAGGATGGCAGCGGGTGACAAGCAAGGAAAAGAAGCAGTACCTGGGGCAGTACCTGACGTTGGAGGCCCAAATCAATAGAATGATTGCCGAAAGAGACGGATGGATGGCACTGGCCGTCAGTGTATCCCCTGTATTGTCAGACATGCCGCATCTTGGTGGTGTTAGCGATAGGGTACTGGATGCCGTGCAACACATTGCGGACATTGACGCGGAGCTTGACCGCGAGATAGACCGTAAAGTAAACCTTAGGCGTGAAATAGAGTCTTGTATTATCGGAATACCGGATGATAAACTACGCGACGTCTTGCGCAATATCTACATAGACGGTAAAACCATCGAGGAAACCGCCGAGCATATCGGATATAGCGCGAGGCACACGCGCAGGCTCCACGCTTTTGCGGTAAATGTCCTTGTATGTCCGCCCATGCTGAAGTAAACTGGTATTGTAGAAAATAGAAGAACGCCCCGGACGATGAATCCGGGGCGCATTTTTGTTGTGCCGGACATAACAGCCGGCGGATGGGACGGCGGGTAATTTTATTTTCTAGGGCTTCTTTTCGCGTCAGCTTTGCGTTGCCATTGCTTTTTGCGTGTATTCCGGCATTCATCGGAGCACACCTTTACCGGAATTCCGTGTTGATGAAACGTCTTTCCGCACACAGTACAAACGGCTTCGTTTTTCCTGCGCTTTTGATTTCGCACCGGATTGTAATCGTCTTTGTTTTCGGCGTACCATTCCAAGGACTGTTGTCGGTCTTTTTCGGCAACAGCGGCGGGCGCGCAATCGGGGCAGTATTTTTGATTACCACCTGTCACTATATAATATGCGCCACACACAACGCATTTGTCCGTATCCCCCAGATGCCTGGCCGATCCAGCGTGGTACCTAATGGCGTCCATTTTCCGCCGTCTTTCCAGCCGACACACCTGACAATACCATGCCCGGGGGCCACCTAGAAACGTTATGCCACACTGCTTGCAGACGCGATCCCCAAGCGTGGATTTTCCTTTGACGCCGCCCATGTCAGTGCCTTTCCACCGTTACCAGGCCAAGCAAATCTGCTATCATCAGACGCACGTATATTGGACATGGATGTATTCCGTACACCCAATTTTCCACGGTGCGCAAGTGGATCAAGAAGCGCCTCGAAAAAGCAGCTTTTGTCATACCGGACGCCGATATTAAATCGCGGACAGTCATGTGCGCCACCTTGTAAATGTTTCGCATATCGTCCGCTATACGGTCGGTGTCTTCTCCGTATTCGTCCATCCAGTCGGCCCAACCCTGTTCGGCGATAAACATCTCTTCGTTTTCCGCGTTCAGCGCGTCGGAAACTAAATTGCGATAGGTTTCGTAAGTCATTGCGATCCTCCATTTTGGTGTTATTTAATCACAGCAATAACAACAGCATTTTCTATGATTACTTCGCCCTTGTCATTGCCGTATACCTGATTATCGCCCGCAATCAAATATTGGTGTGCCCCTATATATCCAACTTCTTCGTGGGTGGAAATCGCGTCTTTGATAGTATCGGCGTCTTCTTCTTCTCCGTCAAACCAAAGACACCCGAATCCAGTGGCGCAAGTTCCGGGAAGGAAATCCCCGTAATGATAGTCGTCAGTTTCGTCTAGGTTTCTGGAGCATTCAATCTCATCGCCAACGGAAAATTCACGAGAATCCGTCCGGATGCCGTAATAGCGATATTTGTAATTGTTCTCAACCAGAGCTTCCATGATGATTTTTTCCATCTGTATTCCCTCCGTTGTTTTCCTTACCATGCGACTATATTATACCACCCACTGGGTGGTATGTCAATAGCTTTTTAAAATCTTTTTGGTGATGCCCGCACAGCGTCCGGAGGGTGGGCTTGGGGATACATAAGGTAAGGGAGGTGGTGGAAATGACCGAAAAGCAAAAGGCCTGGGTGGATTATTACAAGCAGGGGCATACCGCCACTGAGGCGGCAAGGCTGGCGGGGTATAAGGCAAGCAGCAATAATTCATACCAAAGTATCGGCGCGGAGAACTTGCGTAAACTTGCTGATTACATATCTGACCGTGACGCCGTACTGGAATCCCCACGTATTGCCGACATGGAAGAAATCAATGCATTCTGGACGGAGACTATGCGGGATGAAACAGCGGAACGCCGCGATCGTCTAAAGGCATCTGAGTTGCGGGCAAGGGCTGCGGGCATGTTTGTGGAACGTCTGAATGTTACAGGGGCTGTGCCGGTGGTGATATGCGGTGACGACAAAATCAGCGACTAGGGTATATCTGCCGGACGTTATCGGGCAGGGATATGGCGATTTCTGGCGATGTCAAAAGCGTTACCGTGTCCTTAAGGGCGGCAAGGGGTCAAAAAAGTCCACCACAACCGCCATTAACCATATCGTCCGCCTGATGCAATACCCGGATGCAAACCTGTTGGTAGTGCGCAAGGTTGGCGATACGCACCGGTCGTCCACCTTCGCACAGTTGCGTTGGGCAATCCGGCGGCTTGGCGTGGACGCGTATTGGCGGGCAACCACGTCACCGATGGAGTTAACATACACGCCCACCGGCCAGAAGATATTATTCAGGGGCATGGATGACCCTTTAAAGCTGGCATCTACCACCGTAGACCACGGGGTGCTGTGCTGGGTTTGGCTCGAGGAGGCCTATGAGATAGACAGCGAGGCGGATTTTGACAAGCTGGACTTATCTGTTCCACGCGGCAACGTGCCTCCGCCGCTGTTTAAACAGACTACCCTGACGTTTAATCCCTGGAGCGAGGCACATTGGCTAAAACGGCGCTTTTTTGACGCGCCCGCTGCTGATGTGTCAACCTACACCACTACCTATCTTTGCAACGAGTGGTTGGATGATACGGACAAAGCGGTATTTGCCAGGATGCAGCGCGATAATCCCCGTCAGTTCCGCGTGGCTGGTCTCGGCGATTGGGGTGTGGCCGACGGGCTTGTATATGACAGATGGGAGGTACGGAGGTTTGATATAGACAGGGTGCGCAGAATACCGCTTATACGCTCGGTGTTCGGGCTGGACTACGGATATACTAACGACCCGACCGCGCTGTTTTGCGGGCTGGTGCTGGAGCCTAAACGGCTCCTTTTTGTTTTTGATGAGGTGTACGAGCGAGGGCTTACAAACCGCGATATATACGCAAGGATACGGGATAAAGGATATACCAAGGAGCGTATCCAGGCGGACAGCGCGGAGCCGAAATCGAACGACGAATTGCGCTTCTTGGGGCTGCCTGGTGTACGCCCGGCGGCCAAGGGGAAAGACAGTATCCTTAATGGGATACAGTACCTACAGGGTTACCGGATTATTGTGCATCCGCGCTGCACCAATTTTGCGGCAGAGATTGGTAGTTATGCATGGGACAAGGACAAGGCCGGGGTTACCCTTAACCGCCCGATAGACAGCAATAACCACTTGATGGATGCCATGCGCTACGCCATGGAGCCGTATATCCGACGCAAGGTGGAGCCGTTGCCGGAGCGTCGCAGATATGCGCCGACAGGAGTAACACCAAGAGATATGCAAGGGGGGTGGGACGTGTGATGATATGGATTATAGCCGCCGGATGGGTTCTGGCGGCTTTTTTAGGCGGCATTCTGCTAGGCAGGAAAAGAGACGGCCCCGCGCGTAAAAGGCCAAATACGGGCAACCAGGAGCCTGTTAGCGCCATAGATAAGCAGACTGCCGAAAAGTTTCGGCGCGAATGGGCCAATTTTTTAACCTACGACGGCACCGAACAGGAGCCGACGGAATAAACGCCCTCACCATGGGCGGAAGGAGATTATTATGGAAGAAAATGAAATCATGCAGCCGGCTGAATCCGCACCACAGGAAGACGCCGAAAGCGCAGCTACCGCAGCAGCGGAACCCACGGAGCAGTCTGATGCCGTCACGGACACCATACCGGAAGCGGAAGCGGGCGAGAACGTGCAGCGGCCTATCACCATCCCCATCCAGTACAACCATGAAAGCCGGGAACTTACGCTGGAAGAGGCTCAAGCACTGGCGCAAAAAGGGTTAAAATTCGACGAATTATCCCCGACGCTCGAAAAGATTCGCTTTTTGGCGGCGGCGAACGGCAAGAGTATGCAGGAGATGGTGGACGCCCTGGCAGAAAGCCAGGACAAGCAGCTTTATCAATCTATTCTCGCCGAGTGCGACGGCAATGAGGGACTAGCAAACCGGTTGTTCGAGGCCGAAAAGCTCAAGCGCCAAACCGCCGCTGAAAGTGCGCAAAAGAAAGCCGCCGCCGAGCAGGAAAAGGAAAAAGCCGACCTTGCCAAAAGGCTGGCCGACGAGTTTGTAGAGCTGCAGCGCGAGTTCCCGGAGATGGCGGAGTTTTCCGCTGTCCCCAAATCCGTGCTGGATGCGGCAGTAAAAGGCAAAAACCTCACCGACGCCTATCTGCGCTACCAGCGCACCGAGAGCAAAAGGGTGTCCGCAGCCAAGGCCACCCAGGAGCAGGCGGCAAAAGTGTCCGCTGGTTCCCAAGCCGAGGGCGCGGGCGAAACCACAAACCCCACCATCGACGCCATGCTGGCCGGTGTGTGGGCAAGATAAGGAGGATACATAATGGCTATTACCGAAAGCACCATCAATTCTTTGGAGTTTCAGTCTAAACTTACTGGAGAACTGGACAAGGCGCTGGTTCAGTCCGCGCAGACCAGTTTCTTTGCGGATAACGCCATGCGCAGCAAATTTGTTGGGGCGCGTACTGTACTGATTCCGGATGTGGACATGCAGGGCCTGGGCAACTATGACCGGGACGACGGCTTTGTCACCGGTGCGCTGACCGTCTCCAGCGAATCCTATACCATGGCCATGGATCGCGGCCGTTCCTTCCAGCTTGACCGGGAGGACAACGACGAGACCGGCATCGCCAATCTGGCCGGACAGGTGATGGGCGAATTTATCCGCACCAAGGTGTCGCCTGAGATGGACGCGTATGTCCTGTCCAAACTGGCTACCCTGGCCACTACCAAATCCCACACCGTGACCGGTACCCCCTCCTCCCAGGTATACAAAATGATTACCGAGGCCATCAACAAGGTGCAGGCTGTGGCCGGGTACGATGAGGAACTCGTTTGCTTTGTTGACAGCGAAGTTTGGTCGGCGACGATGAACACCACCGAGCTTTCCCGACAGCTGATGGTAAGCGATTTCCGCAAGGGCGAAATCAATACCAAAGTCAAGAAGCTGAACGACGTGCCGATTATCCCGGTAGCAGACGACCGCATGAAGACGGCATACACGTTTTATGACGGCGTGACCGACAACAGCGGATCCAGCGGTGCAGACCAGCGCCCCGGCGGGTTCGTCCCGGCTTCCGGCGCAAAGAAAATCGGCATTCTGGTGCTGCCGAAGCGGGCCGCTTCACTGGTCAAGAAGTCCGAACGTATCCGCACTTTCTCCCCTGACCAGAACCAGAAAGCGGATGCGTATTTGTTCCAGTATCGCCTGTACTACGACCTGTTTGTCAAAAAGTCTCTTCAGGACACCATCTACGCCTATACCCGATAATTCGCAGCCGCCGAGTGGGAAACCGCCCGGCGGCTTCTATATGCTTTTCGGTGGCGCATGAACCGCCGGAGGGGAACGGAGGAAAACACATGAAAAGAAAGCCGTGGGAGCCGGAACAGATATTTGAGGAGTACGAGGCTGGGCGCACGTTTAAATCCGGCTTGGGCCGTAAAGGGCTGTACGAGCAAGGGAAAATCAACGAGCGGTTCTATATTGGCGACCAGTGGCACGGGGCGCGGTGCGGTAACGACCGTCCCCTGGTGCGCCACAACGTCATCAAGCGCATTGGCGACTATAAAATGGCCGTGGTGGCGTCCAATCCGGTTACGGTTAATTATTCGGTGGAGGGTGTACCAAACACCGTCGGAATCAGCGACCGGGCAAGAGACGAGCGAGATGCTTTTGCACAGGGCCAGATTTCGCCGCAGGAAACCATGGGCCTCCCGCCGGAGGAAGAGCTGGCCGTGACCATGACCGCGCTGTCCGACTACTTCAAGACCACGGCGGAACGGGTAAAATTTGACGACCTGAAAGAGCAGGCCTTGCGCAACGCCTATGTGTCCGGCACCGGTGTGCTGTACACCTATTGGGACGATAAAATCCGTACAGGGCTGTACGCGGACGAATCCGGCACCACGCCCATCCAAGGGGATATTGCATGTGAAGTGCTGGACATTGAAAACGTGTATTTCGGCGACCCGAATCTATACGATATCCAGGTCCAACCCTATATCATTATCGCCCAGCGCAAGAGCGTTGCGGATTTGCAGCGTGAGGCCCGCCGCAACGGTCGTTCAGAGGCTGAAATCGACGCGATTAAGCCGGACAGAGATACCGGGTATATGGCTGGCGACAGAGCCGAGGATGAGCCGGAGGACAGCCGGAAGGCCACGGTGCTGACGAAATTTTGGAAAGAGTGGGCCAAGGACGGCACGTGCAAGATTATGGCCTCTGTGGCTGTGCGCGGCGCTACTATCCGGTACAGGTGGGATACCAAACTGCGGTTGTACCCGCTGGCCGCGTTCCGGTGGGAGCGCCGACGAAATTGCGCTTACGGGGAGAGCGAAATCACGTACCTCATCCCCAACCAGATCGCAATCAATCGGATGCTGACGGCCAACGTCTGGGCGGTCATGATGCTGGGTATGCCTCTCACTATCGTGAACCAGGATATTGTGCATCAGCCCATTACAAACGATCCGGGGCAGCTCATCGAGGTCAACGGAACCAGTGAGGACGTAGCCAACGCCATACGCTACGTCAACCCGCCGAACTTTGCCCCGGCCTTCGAACAGAACATAACCTCTCTTATCAGCAACACCCTTACACAATCCGGGGCAAACGACGCGGCGCTGGGTGACGTGCGTCCAGACAACACATCGGCTATTGTGGCAGTGCGGGAAGCTGCAACCATGCCTATGCAGACGGTGCAGAACCGGTTTTACAGTTTTGTGGAAGACGTGGCCCGCATATGGGCTGAGATGTGGGTGACCATGTACGGGCGGCGCAGCCTGAAAATCGAGGACGAAAACGGCGTGTGGTATATGCCGTTTGACGGCGAGAAGTACCGGGATTTGCTTATATCGGTAAAGGTTGACGTGGGCGCGTCCACCCTGTGGAGCGAAATCCAGAGCGTGAACACCCTAGACAATCTCTTGGCTTCTCAGATTATCACGCCTAAGCAGTACCTGGAGCGGCTGCCCAAAGGCTCTGTTCCCAATCTTTCCGGGCTTATCCGCGAGATGCAAGAGGCCCAGAGGGTACAGGAAGAGACGGCCATGCAAGCGCCTGAACAGCAGGGCGTTGATGTGCAATCCATCATTGACGGGCTTCCGCCGGAATACCGCCAAGCGTTTGATTCTGTGCCGCCGGAGCAGCAGGCGGCCATGCTACAAGAAATCGGGGTGATGTAATGCGGACGGGCAACGATGTGTTCCGGCGGGCTATGTCCCTGCTGGGATATACAGGTGCAGATGGGGCCGTAAACGGCGCACAATCGGCTGAATTGTTCCGTCGCGGGTTAAATATCGTCAATCAGGTAATGGCCGATATTTGGCCGTTGGAGCGTAAAGACGCATATATCCCGCTTTCCAACATCAACGACGATATTCCGCTATCTCAGTACGCAGTAGAAAGCACCATTCTCTACGGCGTCGCTATGTTTTTGGCGCAGTCCGAGGGAGACGGGGAAAATCAGCAATTTTATTCCAGCCTGTATCAGCAGAAGCGGAACGCCGTGAAGCGCCCGCCGGTGCGACGGGTCGACACGCTGCCGAATGTATGGGAGGATTAACATGCGTATTCCAAAAATGCAGGCAAGCCCGCAGTACAGGGTGACTATTCCTAAGCTGGATGGCGGCGTAAACCTCAAGGATGCGCCGCATCTTGTAGAGGATAACCAGCTTACCAACGTTTGCAATATGTGGTGGCAAGACCAAGCTCTCCGGACACGGCCGGGCCTGAAAACAGAAATCAATTCTATTTACCGGATAGAAACAAACGAACGTGTTTTTTGTTCCGACGGTGTACTATCGTCCATTGGTGGCTGCCCGGCTATGGCGGTATTTTCCCGTATTAATATGGGCACAGTCCTCGTATCCGTGTATAAAATTCAACCGGACGGCGGACGTGAACAGGTGGGAAATCCCATATATCTCCCAACCGATGAAGATGTAAACAGTCTCCGCGTTATGTTCGTAGAGAGCGACAAGAAGGCGTCTGGCAATGGACTGTATATCTTCTTTAACGTGGGCTTGATTTTTGAGTGGAACGGAAGTGACGAATGGGCCCAACTGTCCGATGATGATATGTATGTGCCCACCGTGTTAGTCAGCGGCAAAGGAACATATACAGACGGCGAAGTGGGTGAGCCGAACGGAACCTTTTTTGAAGGATATAACATGTTAACCGGAAGGTTTCGGAGTTTATATACCACCGACGGGAAAGGGAAAACTTTTTGGCTTCCGCAAAAAGGACTAGACAATTCGAAGATAACTGCCAAGTATACAGACAGCAAAGGAACTGTTCATGCCCATACGATTAACGCAAATACTTCGATGGAGACGGCGGCCCAGGCGGATGGTTTAGTGCTTATGGCAGATAGAACGGCGGGTTATGTTTACTTTACCAAGGACAGGGTATCGCCTACACCGGTTCCGTCTGCCAACATAACCAATAATTTAGAGGTAGTAGCTTCAAAAGACGATGCAGAAGCCTTTGAAAAAATCACAAACATGAGTATGTGTACTTGGTTCGGCGGCGACCGGAGTGGAATAAACGGCGGGACCAGACTGTTCGTTTCCGGTAATCCTTCAGAGCCGAATCTAGTGCACTGGAGTGATGTTAATAATCCACTGTACTTCCCTGAGAACAACTATGC
>ERZ1694708.501-NODE-501-length-18232-cov-5.242449_pt1 | contig 18232 bp, 23 predicted proteins | sample MGYA00581714_ERZ1694708 | MGnify/ENA primary metagenome ERZ1694708 (study PRJEB42213, sample SAMN07424259) | human gut metagenome | biome: ENVO:00009003; feature: ENVO:2100002; material: ENVO:00002003 | host: Homo sapiens | place: USA | collected 2014 ...
GTCGCTCGTACCCAGAAGCAGCGGCGACCTTGCCGGACTGATGACCAGTTTTAATCTGGAGTTCTCGTCAATATAGCCTTTTGAACGGTCAGCCAAATCGGCAACCAGTGCCAGAATGTCGTTATAACGCTCAACGGCGGTCTTGGTCGGCCAGGTCTTCTGCCCGCTTGCCCCGTTTGCCGGCGTCAGCGCGTTCGGCAGGTTCGGGTCGTTCAAAAGACCGAAGTTCTGCAGACCGGCAACGCCGTAGAAATAAAAACGGTTCATTGCCAAATCAATCGTCGTTGCCGCCGAAACCTGCTTTTCGGAAACAAGGTTGAACTTGGCGCGCGATGCAATATCTGTTTCGCGGTCGCCGTATTCAATCGTGGTTTCAAAAACATAGTTGTCGCGGGTCGGGAAAGTCGGGTTAATGTCCGATTTGCCGTTGTCCGCATAGTCGTCATAAGGCTGAACAAAGCCGGTCTGTTCAATCTGCGTAAAGCGAACGTACGGGGTTGTCCAGTCGCCGATTTTGCGTTCGCCGACGATTTTGCGTGCCCGACGCGGTGCATTCAGGATGCGGATGATTGCCGGGTCAAGAAACGCCGTATATTCTACCGGAATACCCGAATTGGGCGGAGTAAGCAAAGACGCGTCCATCGCCATCTGTGCCAGATTAGCCTTGTCAATAAAGCCCTGATAACCGTTAAAGACAAAGCCGTACTGTTTTAATTCCTCAATCTTATTCTGCTGCATTGTTAATCTCCATGCGTTCGCCCCAGTTTGATACGCCAACCAGAATGCCGGCGGCGGCAGTGTTGTCGCACAGGGTCTTAATCCTGAATGACGTTTCCGTCGCGCCGGATACCGTTGAGCCTTGAGCGGCGTTGGTAATCGCCCCGGTGGTATTGTTTACAAAAATCTTGTTGCCGACAACAGGCGTATCGCTGACAGTGATAAAAATACTGCAGCAATCGGCAATCCCTACCTTGTAATTGGAAGGAACAATCATTGTCGCGCCGTTGGCAATATCCGTAATCGGAATGTCCAAAACGCGGTGTACGATACCGGCAGGCTGCCCGGTTCCCTTGGCGGAACAGGTGCCGTCCCCGTTGTCCCATACGAACTTGCCGACTTCTACCTTCACATCACCCTCTTCATACGCTTTCACAAGCAAAGTCAGAGGATACATGTGATTGTAGTTGGCATCCATAAAATCGCCAGCCACGCCCCACGGCTTCTGGCTGTTGATTTCTTTCTGAAAAGCTATATTCGCCATTATCTGTCTCCTAACTTGATTTTCTGAAGTTCGGGAAAGTCTTCCAAAAGGCCTTTTACAGCAGCCGCATCATAAGACATATTCGGCTCCTTTTTGGCGTTTTTGAGCACTTCCACCATACCGCGATAGCTTGAACGGTCATGATTCTTGACATTGTACCCGTTAAGCTCCAGCGCTTTGGCATAAATGTCTTCGGCACTGTCAAAGGCCATAACGTCAACGTTCCCGATAAGCGGGCGCACCGCCGCCGCAGCTTCGTTTTTCTGTCTGAACTCGTTTATAATGGACGAGCGGATTGACTGGGCGTCCATAGCGCCTTTCATCCCCTCCGACTCATGTTCGCGATCCAGCTTCTTCCTTTCCTCCGGGTTCTTTTCCAGCTTTTCGCCGTACTTTACGCCCTCGGCAAAAGACTTGTCATCCGGTTCGGCGTCTTTCGCCTGCGGTGTGGAATCATCGGCCGAACGGGTGGAATCCGTATAAGCCAGCCGGTCAAGCGCTTCCCTGAACCATTTGTACCATTCCTCTTCCGACTTCCCGTCTACCTCGCCGCGCCCTTTCAACAAGCCGTTTACACGTTCCATCAGCTCGTTTTTCAAGGCGTTTTTGTCGGTAGTGTCGGCATCATCGGCAACACCTTCCTCATTTTTGCCCGGTTCCTGGATTTCTTTGATTTCTTCGCGGATAGCCTCTTTGAAAGCCTCCTCCAAATCTTCATCCATCGCCATGCCTTTTTTTGAAGAAAGTTTACTGATAAAGTTTTTTAACTTAACACTCATCTTCTTACCTTTCTTAATTGAGTTACCATCAGCGACAACCACGTCGCTTCCTGCTCTGCCCTCTTTTACAAGAGCAACGTGATTCCCGCGGATGTTGGTCATGCGGAAATCATATCTCTGCCCGTCAAACGTCCCCGGTTCAAACACCGGGTCATAACGATACGCGCAGGATAATTCTTTTTTGCTGTCCGACTTAATGCCGTCTATGGCTTTCTGGTCATAAATAACCAGCGAATTTTTCAGATACGGGCGTTCTGTCATTGCGTCGGTGCCGAGCGACCCGACCCGCAAATGCTGGTTTTTCTTATCCGCGCCGTCCTCGACATGTTCGGACAAAAGCGGCAGGTTGTTAAACGTCTCCGCCGCTTTTTCTATTTCTTCAAAAGGCCGGTAGCCGTAATAAATCCTGTCCGGCACCAGCCCCTGTTCTTTCCACCCGGGAATCTCGCGCCCATAATACGGATTAACCGCCTCTTTGGTAATGTTTGACACGTCTACATGCAAAAAACCGTTTTCGTCCAGATGGCGCACGGTACCCGTTTCAAGCTTGTCGTATGCTAACATTTAATAATCCTCAAGTAACGGAATAAAGAAACAATGACAGTTTTTTACAATATAGGAATCTACTGTATAAAATCCTGTTTTTGTTTGCAAATTATAAACAAACCCGCTATAATTGCTATTGTTAATGTCAATAATTTCATCAAAAGCAAGGAAACAGTCATTATGCCCAGACCTGCACCGGTTAAACAATCTGAAGAAATCAAAATTGTATCCCTTTTCCTTGACGGCAAAAGCGTTTTGGAGCTTAGCCGCATTTTCAATGCCAGTAGAACTTTTATAAATAAACTTCTCCAAAGACACGGCATTCAGCCCCGAAATTCCCAAGAAGCGAATAGACTTTCCTCCAAACAAAGAACTCCTGAACAAAAAAGGCTTTACACACAAGCCGCCCGCCAAGCTCTTAAAGGCTATAAATATACTTTTGAAGAAAAATGCCGAAGAGCCTTGTTTAGAGAGCAAAATGCTATTACTTCTTATTGCGGACCATTTGAAAAATTTTTTGCCCATATATTCAAGCTTGAAAACATCAAGTTTATTGCTCAAAAGGCTATCGGTCCGTATAATGTTGACTTTCTGGTTAATGAGACCGTCGCCGTGGAAATCACACGAGCCAGAGCCAGATACCAAGGAATTATGGCTGAAAGCAGAGAACGCATTATACAAATCCTCAAAAGATACCCCATTTTCCTCATTACTGTTACCGACAGAGATTCCCTTATGTACAATCTTGATAAGCTTATCTCCGACCTTAAGGTCTTTTGCCTTAACCCATCCTCTCAAGGTAAGATAAGGATGATTAGGTGTAGCTCTCAAGATTGTATTATCTCCAGAAGTCCTGATACAGGTCAATTTACCACGATAAAAACGCCTAAAAAGTTTCTCTATTCCGCCGAAACCATTGATTTTAGCATCTGAAGGAAAACAGTTTATCTTTTCTCCCGGAAAGATAAAATCGCCGTCAATTTCTAGCCCTTTATCCAAATCAAATATTTTGCCGTTTGCCTGTTCGTGGCTGTGGCGCGGTTCCTTTACCCCCGTCGCGTGCTGCCACATCCCCCTCTTTACCCCCAGCCCGAGCTGACGGGTGCGGTTAAGCTGTTCGGTCGCCTTGTGGTTCTGGTCGCGCGCTATCATTATCGCCCGGCGGGTCGTTATCCCATACCGTTTGGCTAGTTCGTCATTTACCCAGCTTGACGGCTTCTCATCCCTTATGCCGCGCATTACCATCCCCTCAACTTCCGTAAAATACTTTTCGGGAATGGATTTTATCAGGTTTACGTTTTCGTGTACAAAACTCTGTGCGGCATTAGTTAAAGCCGGGGTCTGCCTGAAATTATGCAACAACCCTAAATCGCTAAGTTCCCGCTTAAACTTCTCGCTTTGATAATGCTCCAGCGCCCCTTTCAGAGAAATCTCGGTATATCGGTTGACATTATTGACAAACCACCGGGAAAGGCTTAAAGACTTTTTGTTAAACAGCTTTTGATACTTGTCCCTCAAATTTCTTATCAGGCGGTACAGTACATTCGCCGGAACGGCATCTGTCGCAATTTGTGCCTCTTCGCCCCGGTAAACCCGCAAAATCTCCCTTTGCGCCTCTTTTTGCATTCTTACAATCAGAGCAGTCAGTTTTTTGCGATAATCCATCTCAATCCCTTTATTGGGGCGGATGGCCCGGAGTTTTTTATACCTTGGTTTCATTTCTCTTGACTTTTTCACCGAGTCGTGATATATTAAATATAGAAAGTTGATGGAGAAAGGGGCTTGACCCTAATTAGTGTCTGTCCATCAGGTAACTGCGGATTAGTAGACCTCTCTTCCGTAGCTTTAACGGTAAGAAGACCATAAAGCCCGCAAGGGCAACTGCCCCGGATGGCGCTTGTTTTACAAGTTCATGAGGGGAACGGCAGTCCCTCCTTACCGTTTTTCTTTTATTAAAGCTTTTTTCCCGCGTTCCCTGACCTTAAAAAAGTGTACAATATCAAAATATCCGTCTTCGTTTTGTTCAATATCTAAAAGGACAAGCGGGCTGTCTTTTCCATCACTTTGCGATATAAAGTGATAAGCTCCTTCTCTTTTTCCCGGTACTATATATTCAGGAGAATATAAAGCCAGGGCAATTAAAGAGACAGCTTCTTCAGACGAAATGTCAGGATGGCGATATTTGTTTAAGTCAATAATATTTTTCTTAAGTCGCACCGGTTTGCTTTCAACACCCAGCTCTTCCAAATCCTCGGCATTTAGCTCCGGCAAAATATTATCTTTGTTAAAGTCAATTTTAACCGATTTAATCTTTTCTTCTATATTCACTTTTTGGCTCTTACCCCCTTCTTCGGCCGAACCGCCGACCTTTCCCGGCCGCCCAGCATGGTTAAAATTTCCGCTGCCACTGCCTCCGTCTTGAATAATAGCTCCGTCAAACACTGCTCCGGCTTTGTCTTCGTCGTCAATATCGTCAAAGCTGTCGGTCTCGGGAACGGCGTCAACGTCAATATTGGAATAGCCGCTGTTCGGGTTGTCGGCTAACGCGCCGCGCACTTCCGTATTGGAAAGCGAACCGCGGTCAACGTAAATCGCCGCCGTGTCGGCATTGATTTTATTGATTTCCGCCCGTTCGCGCTCATCCATTTCCCACAGCGGGGCAAATTCAAACGAGATATTGGGGTCAATCTCGCCATAAAGGTTAAGCTGAAGAATTTTTAAGACCTTTTCAACCGCGTCATAACTGATTTTTTCGTTTAAAGAATGAATCTTATCATAATAAATGCGGTTCGTTCCCTCTGAAGAGGCGTTTAAGCCCTTCGGCAAATCTCCAAAATACTTGTCTTTGCTGATTCCCAAGATAACCGGCGCCAAATCAAGCGACATACTGACAATGTCCGTAACCCCGGCAAGCGGCGTATTTATCTGTTCCAGCTCTTCGCGCTCCTTGTCCAGCAAAAACATTCCGTCATTGGAACGCTGGGAGTTGGCAAACTTGACGCGCTCAATCAAACTGTCGCAACTGCCGTTATTCAAAAAAGCGGACATATCCGTACGCCAGACGGTCATGGAAAACTTATTTAAGAGCCTTTGCGCCGAACGGCGGTTTTCGGTAAAGTTCTGCACATATTCCAATACCTGCTGCGCCAGCGAAATCCCGAAGAAGTTATACAGCGGCTTTAAGATAAGCGGCACCTCGTTCTGTGCAAAATACAAAAAACGGCTCTTGTGATATTCCTTGCCCAGAATAAACCAGGTCTCAGGGTTGAAATAATCTTCTGACGTCGGGTCCAGCGTGTCATATATTCCCGGATAAATGTTAATCGGCTCAATTACCTTAAATCCGCGCAGCATACCTTTTTTAAAGGTAAACGAATCCAGGAAAAGCGGCGTTTTCTTTTCGTCATCATCCAACGGCCCCACATCAATATAGACCAGACAGCCGCCCTGATAGCCGCAGGTGGAAATAGCCTGATTGAATATGCTCTTGACCCGGAATTTCTGCAAATCGCTTTCAAGCTCGCTTATTTTAGCGCTTAAATCAACATCGCCTTTAGAGGTAAGGTTGATAAACTTCCTTGTCATATCGTCGGCAATCGTTTCTATGCCGGCGCGGATAAGCGGGTCCTGGGCAATGTTGGACAGCAGCGGATAGCCCAAAAATTTCGGCATTGCCAGTTGGCGCCATTCGTCCGAAAATTTACAAATAACGCCTTCGATACATTTGTCCATGGCCATGACACGGGGATTGTCTTTCGGCTTGCCCAGCGTCGTAGGAATTCTATACTCGGCCACCGGATTATTATAAATCTCCAGCGCCCGCGATAACATATCTTTAGGGCGGGAATAAATGCCCATATCCTCAATGTTTCTTATCGTCATCGGCTCACGTGATACTGCTGCTTTCAGCTGACGTTTCTTTTTTACCATTCGTTTACCCTGAAATGTTGTGTCCAGTTCGGATTGATACGCATCGGCGGTTTGCGGAAAGCTATATCAACCGCATCGCACACCGTATCTACAATATCATCATGCTTGTGCTTCATATCGGCGGAAAAAGCCCCCGCCTCCGCCATTACCTTGCGCGATATGTCCGTGTCTTTGTTTATCGGCAGATATACGCGCCCGTTTTCAATGTGGACAGACGCGTCAAGAACGCGGGTCAGTTTGTCGGTTATGCGCTCAATCGGCATAATCGGAATGAGAAATTTGCGCTTCAGCGTCTGGATTAAACCGGTACCGCTGGCTTTGTCTTCAATGTACATCGCCCGCGGGCTGACGCCGTTAATGCCTTTTTCCCACTTTTTCCAAAACGCAACGGCCTGAACTTCCAAATCGGGGGCTTCCCATTTGCCGTGTACCATATCCAAGAGGTACAGTTCGTTCTGTCGGGTTACGCCCCAGAACGTAATGGCGGTAAAGTCGTTGGCTTCCTTTGTTTTCTGCGCGGTGTCTCCGACCATAAACATATAGCTGTACTTAACGTCTGACGTCGGATAAAACCGCCACCATTCGTCTTTGATAAGGTTGCCGCCAATAATCTGCGGTTCCTGCTGATACAATGCCGACCATTCAAACTCCGTCAGGCTCTGTTTGGTCTCCATCAGCTTGTCAAAAGAATGGAGTTCGGGCACCAACGCTTCGCCCTGCTCGTTAATCGCCGGAAAAGACAGGACTTTCAAACGCCCCGTATCCTTGTTTTTTTCAATAATGTATCCGAGCAGGTCCTCAACCGTCCAGCGGGTCGCCATAATCAGCTGCCCGCTTTTCTGGGACAGACGGGTTAAAAATACCGTGTTGTACCAGCTTATGACCGATTCTATTATCGTCTCGCTCCTGGCCTCTTTCATATTCTTGAAAGGGTCGTCAATAATTCCGATATCGACGGATTTACCTGTTAACGGGCCGCCGACGCCGGTAGAAACATAATATCCCCGGTGCCCGACAATATCAAACCTTTCAGAATTCCTTAAAGGTTGGTTGTCTAAAGTTGATATTCTTTTAGAGTTTAAGCTTGCCTCCGGAAATATGGTCTTATAACCGTCTTCAAGCATTATTCGCTGAACATCACGATTCATAGAAGCTGCCAAATCTGACGAATAAGAACATTCGGCGATGCGAAACTCAGGATTTTTCCCAAATGCAAATGCCGGAAATCTTCTGCTGGCCAGCTCCGATTTGCCATGCTGCGGCGGTGCCTGAATAACCAGAATAGGCCTCCTGCCCTGTCCGACATCAATCAGGAACTGGTTTAACGCATTGCAAACTTCTATGCTGAATTTCGAGAAAAAATATCCTTTATGCGTTTGCTTGACAAAATATTTAAAATCCCGCCGCGCCAATTCGTTTAAGATGTCATATTGCGTAATTTTAACGTCATCAGTCAATCTTTTCGTCAACACGCTCAACTAATAAAAGAAGTTTATCGTCAGAAAGCCCGGACAAATCCACCGGCGGAAGCAAATCCTTGCCGTCTTTGCCGGTTATTTCGGTCTTATCAATATAAAGTCCAGCCAGTTTCCCCTTAAGTTCCTCCGCCTTTATCGCAGCGTTAACGTTACGGGAAGCAATCGCCAGCTTCTGTAATTCATTAAGCTTGTCAAAGCTCTCCACATCAGTATAGCCAAGTTCCCGGAGTATGGCTCTTTCACGGCGAACTTCCCCGGACTTTTTGCCGCCTTTCCGTCCTCTTTCTCTTGCTTCGCTCTTGCTTCGAACCGGTTTTAAATTCTGTTCATTCGCCATCTTCCATCCTCGCCAATGCCAGCTTTGTCAGGAAATCCTTGCTTATGTCGCTCAACAAAGTGGCTACGCCGGCCGGCTGTTCTTTGTCATTAAGAAGTTCTTCAATCTTTTCCAAAACTGAAGCGGCCATTTCCGCAATATCTTTATTAATTAGCTCAGGGCGGAGAATATCTTCGTTAAGCTGTTCGGCGGCACCGGCAGCCATATAGACTTTCTCAGCAATATCATCCACCCAGCCATCAACATTTTCAATCAGGCGGTCATATAACAGATGCATGCCATAATTAGACGACTGCCAGTGTTTGAGCTTGCATGCGTATTTATAAGCTATAAGGTTTTGTAAAAGTTCTAACATTAATTCCTCTTGACATTTTCGCCGAGTCGTGATATATTTTATATACATCCTGAAAGCGAGCGTAGAACTCGGTCTGTCGCTCTTAATGTCGGATATAGTGCAAAAGTCCTCCGACGCTTTCAGGTAAAACCTTAAAGCAGTTGAGAAATGTGTCCGCAACTTATTTTAAACGGTCCATCAAGATTTAAAAGCTTTAAGGTTTTTTCTGTTTAAATGCCGTCAACAAAAATTTGATATTCTTATCGCCGTCTAAGTCCGGCGAAATAACTGCTATCTTGTGGTCGTAATAAATCTCAAAGCGATTTTTCCCATTAAAAGACAATTCCCCTTTTTCAATGACTTCAGCCAAAGAGTTCAAAAATTCCCCTAGTTTTTCCAATGGATACTTACGCCGGTACAATATATGACATAGACCTTTATCTTCGTTACCCCAAATCAAATCTATGCCTCCAATATCTTTACGCCAAAAAGCATCTTTGACAAATCCTTGGCGTTCTCTTAACAGTAAATTAATTGCCTCTTGTCCCCGCACTCCCGTATATTCTCTGCCTAAAAATGAATGCCCGTTATTATCCGTAAACCGCCCGGTATCATCACGCGGATGGTCAGTTTCATTCCATCCATCAAAAGATATATTACCTACGCCGTTGATTTCATTGTAAATTATTATCATTGTTTTTCTCACAAAAAAATCCCTCCTCAAATTTTGCAGGAGGGATTATGTTTACAACCTTATTGGAGAATTGAAATAATATGAGGTAATAAAAAAGCCCCGAAAAATCGGAGCTTTTAACAACATACACTAATGCTATTATGGCAATTTTAGGGTATGGTTTTTAAAAAGTCAATACCTTTTTGAAATTGTGTATATTTTTTACATTCGCATATTTTTCAATCTATCCAATTTTTAAAAACTGAAAATAGTTCAACAAAAAAGACGCAACTCTCCAGAGCCACGTCTTCCATTGTAGTGATTTTTATCTCCACTCATTTGATATGTCAAGCGTTATTTTCAGGATATGGATTTTTAACCGCAAGTGCCTCATCAAAAATACAATTATTATTCGGCCGCCAGTTGTAATGCATGCTCTCCATATCTTTTTCCAGCTTGGAAATTAACCAAGGACAGGCATAAAAAACTACATCCGAATGACTTCCACCGCATTCCGCCAATAATTTTTCCATGCCATCAATATCCGGATAATTGTCCGGCAATATATTAACTAACGCCGCAACGGCACCTTTTTCAATCTTCAGATAAAAATTGCTGCGGCACAATATACCTTGCAAAAATCTAATATGTTTTTCGCTGTTTTCCCGCAACAGATATGGAACCAATTCAATTAAACCTCTTTCTTTCACATCTGTGCCGAAATAACGCCCGGAAACAGCTCTCTTATTAAGCGCCACAATTGCCATCCTGCCATTTCCCGCAATATGGCATTTGTCGTTTTTATCAGCCTCTTCAATTAACCTTCTAAATAGCTTTTGTTCTGAAATTTCACCAATACGCCGATAATCAATCTTTGCCTGCGATATTTTTTCATCAGCACAAATCTCTTCATATATCAGCATACGCCAAGCGTCCGGAGACTCCCTAAATGGTGCTGTATCTTCAAAATCAATTTCGTCAAATAACTGCACATTCAATTCTTCTACTTTTTTTTGCTGTTCCTGCGACAGTTTCGCCGCGACCTCTTTTAATTTCATGATATTTCTCCAAAAAAAAGTCCACCATCAGGCAGACTCTTAAACATTAGAATAGTAGCATACTATTTTTGACAAACAATTGTTTTGTTATTTCTTGTGAATAACTCATCAACGAATGCCGTTATAAATACGCATCGCACTATTTTCACTATTTTTGTACTTTCCTAAAAAAACAGAGAAGTAAAAAAAATGGAAGTTGGCTTTAGGCACAACTTTCCATTATATAAAAAAAATAACACAAGTATATCAGTTTGTCAAATATTACTTTTATATGCATATATATACAAAAAAATGTAGCTTTTAATACCGCAGACCTAAAAAAATTTCTATAATCCACTTAGTCATAAAAATAAATCAGCATATTTTCTAATTCTGCTACTTATTTTGTCTCCCAAATATATTATTTGCTTTTCCCTCCCAACCAGTCGGCAAGTGAAATGCCATCACTGTATCCTCTGAGCTGAGGCTTTGTTCTCTTTCCGCCATAATGGATGACCAATCTGTCCAACCCTCGGCACAAACACTCTTTTCCTAACTCAAGGTTATGGTTATATTCGGCAAAATTTACTCCCACGGCGCTTATTGGCTTATTTTGCAGACAAACCCTGCCTATAATCCGTCTTTGTCCCTCTGTAAGTTTTTTTTGCGCCTTTTCAAATTTAGCGCGGGCATCCAATAAAAACACCGGCGTACTCATCTTCGGGGTATAATCAACTTTCGGCTGTGCTAAATCAGGCAACCGTACTGTGCCATACTGGCAGGATTCATGCTCCTCCCAAAAAGCAATGCCGGCTGCCAGCCGTTCTTCTGAAGAGATATTTTTATCCCCATAAACAAGCCACCCTTTTGCATAATACTTTTCCAACTGCGTTTTTTTCATTCTCCCTCCCTATAATTCCGCAACAAACCGCTGAAACTCCTCTTTTTTGTTGGTCTTAAAGACATCGCCCGCCGTACTGACAGCGTTGTACTTGCGTTCTTTGTTGGTGGGATAGTTCAGAATGTAAATTGTATATCCCCCCAAGACGTCTTTTGCAAAAGCTTTGCGCCGTTCTTCTCTTTCTCTCGCCGCCAAGGTTTTCATCTTTTCCTTGCGTTTGATATAATTTTTTCGGCAAGTTTCCTTAAACCTCTCCGGATTAGCCTGCGCCCAAGCCCTAGCTGCCGCCCTATTGCATTCATTGCACCACGAGCGCAAACCGTTTTTTCCGTTCTTCATTCGCGAAAACTCGCTCAACGGCAGCTCCCGTTTGCATTTTGTACATATCTTAGTCTGCATCCTTATCTCCCCAGCTCTTAATCAGCGCCAGACATGCCTCACCAAACGTCTTAAAATCCGTCATCAAAACCTCTCCCGCTGTCAACAAATAAACTCCGTTCTTTTTCAAACCTGACTGTAAATTTTCCGGTTCTCCCGCGGCGGTTCTTGACAACCGAAATCTGCGCTTTTCCCTTTGCCCTTTCCAAATCCTCCTCCCACTTGTCATGTTTTTTCGTTCCCTCTTTCGGTTCCTGAAATCTTAGCAGGTTTTCCGCCGTATAAACAAAAATCACCAGATTGGAATCCTGCTCTATGCTTCCCGATCCTCTTAAGTCTGACATTGTCGGCTCTTTGGTTTCACGGGCAGCATTTGCTCTGTTCATTTGCGAAAGCAACAGCACCGGGACATTCAAATCCTGCGCCAGAATTTTTGTCCGCCGCGACAGGTAGGTGAGCAGCGCATACTGGTCTTTGAACTGTTTGTCGGATTTTAAGATATGCAGGTGGTCTATTACAACCAAACCCAAATCTTTTTTGCCCGCACAAACAGCCGCGATTTTCTCAACCGTTGTATCGCTGTCATCTGCAAACTCCAGCGGCAAATCGTGCTCCAAACTCTTTGACGCCTCAATCAGCCTGTTAAAATCTCCCGGCGACATATTGGCAAAATCCGACACGCCGGTCGACGAGCAAACCAACCGCTTGTGCATTTCGGTCTTGGTCATTTCCAGCGAAAAATACACCACTTTCCGCCCCTCTTTGGCAACGTTCGTGGCAATGTTTAGCGCCAGTGTGGTCTTGCCGCCGCCCGAATAACCGCCCAGCGTTATCAGCTCGCCCTTTTCAAATCCGCCGATAAGCTTGTCCAAACTCGGCAATCCGGTCTTGACAACCCGCGGATTTTCCCTGCCCTGATAGGCAAGCTCGGCATCTGCCAGAAACTTCTCCGAGGCGTCTTCGGCTTTTTTCGGGAAAAGCTCAAAATGTTCAACCTCAAAAGCCCTGCTGACCAGCTCCGGCGTATAAGCTCCAGCCCGGGCAATTTTCGCCAGCTCCCGGGCCTTCCAATCCTCAACCAGCTTCATCGCGTAGCAGTCAAACATCAACGGCTTGGCAAAAGCCGTATCGCGGTTTAACTCCAGCAACAGCTGAAAATCCACCCTGCCCTTAAGCCTGTCCCGAAGGCTCAACAGGTCAAAGCTACCCAGTTCCGCCATTGCCGTAAAGATTTCCCGCGCCGTCGCATCTTGCAGAAACTCGGGGCGGAAATTCCCCTGCAACCGGGCATAATTCGCCGGAAAAGCTACTAATTCGCTCAAAAATGTGTATTCAATCCCGTTCATCATACCCTCTAGTCAAATAGCGCTAACACTTGCCCCGGAACGTAACCGCTGTCGTCATCGTCTTTCACTGGATTCCAATCTTCCCACCGAATGAACTTCTGTTTCCAATTAGCAAGTTTTTTCCCTTGATTATCGCACCATCCTCCCTCATTGTAGTATTCAAAAAACTTGTCTGCCAAATCTTCCCTGTCTCTATCCATTGCATAGTTCCTCACTTCCTCCAATGTAGGCGGTTGGAATTTTTTAGTTTTGTCTTTGGAATTTTTTTTATTATTTATAATATTTTTTTTATTACTTGTTTTCTTATTATCTTTTTCGGTATCGTCATTTATATCAGTGATTATATCAGTGATTATATCAGCTGTATCGTCATTTATATCAGTGTTTATATCAGTGTTTATGTCAGTGTTTATATCAGTGTTTATGCCGCTAAATTCATATTCGGTTATTTCAAAAGAAAAAGCTTTGACCTTCATCTTTTTCATCTTGATAAAGCCAAGCTCTTTAAGCGCCTTTAATGCTTTACAAACGGTTGCCTGCGTAACAGATGCATCTTGAGCAAGCGCCCTTTGCGAGGGATAGCAAGGCGCGTCTGGGCAATAATAACTGGCCAAAGCACAAGCTACGCATTTTGCCTGACAAGTCAAATCACTTCTAAACACAGCGTTTCGCCAGTCATTTATTCCAAAGCACGCCTTACTCATTGTTCTTACTCCTTCATCAACTGTTCAATCAGTTCAAGCGACTCGCGCTCCATATTCGGAGCGGCGGAAAGGTCATAGCCGTCGTTTGTTTCACACGCAAACAGAACCATATTTTTAAGCATTGCAATTTTGATTTTCCGGTCTTCCGGGGTCTGCATCGGAAGTTTGATTAAAGCTTTTTCAATCGCAGAAAAAACGGCAGCGTAAATGTCTTCTTGGTCAATGGTATATTTACCTTTATACCAAGTTGATTTTATTTCGCTGTAATAACGATAGAGGGATTGTAAAGTAGATTCGTTTGTATTTGTCATTTGTAATGTCTTTCTTAGTAGCGCCACTAAAAATGAGAGTGGCGTGGACTCACTAAAAGCTACATTACAAAGCTTCGGCTGATATTGGTTATTTTCAGCTCTCGTCCACGCCATAGGCATAAAAAAGACACTCTGACGGGGTGTGAAAGCCGGTAATGTAGTTTTTAGGCTTTCAGCATAAATCCCCACCGTTTCAAAAGTCAACGGATATGTTCCAATCTGTGGATAAGTCATCTCTGCCAATACCTTTCATATCCCATTTTATCCTTGTCTTTCGGGATAATGACCGTGCAGCCGTAGCAATACTTCAATATCAGTATCAGCAGCTCGCGTATCGCCAGAAACGGCAGTTTTAAAGGGATTAAAAGTTTACTCAAATTGACTCTCCTTAAAAAAGGCGTTAGGACTCCCGAATAAAAATGAGAAAAAGAAAGGAGTCCTAACATGGAAGATTTTATTAACTATGCCATTTATCCGGCTATCGGCATCGGCTTGTACCAGTTGAGCAAAATGCTTGCGAATAAAGTTTATTGCAAATTTAAGGCTTGGAACGCTATGCGATGCAAAAAATGTCATTGGCGCCAAAAACAATGGACTATCGGCAAAAGAGAACCTGTATGTAGGAAGTGTGATAACTGACATTATTTCCCTTTCCTTTCAGCCAAGCCCTGCAAATATCCGCTTCCATAAACAACGCAGAAAGTCAAGATTTTGGCAACTTCGGGCAATACCGGCATAAGTAGCCATACATTCAGCACCAAAGCCAATATTGTTCCGAAAAAAATGTTAAGAGAGCTACTCATTATTTATATTATCCCTCTCCTGAATCCCGTAAAAGTCGTTCGCCGTTACCTCGCCTTTAGTGTAAGCTACAATCTTTGCCATTGTTTCGGGACGGGGAATTTTAATGCCATTGACGTAATATCCCACAGCCTGTACTGTTTTATTTATAACTTGTGCCATTATTTCTCGGGAAATATTTTCCTTTTCAAGCCATTCACCCAATTTCATCTTTTTCTCCCTTTTTGTTTTACACTAAATGTAACATATAGTTTGAGATTGTCAACAACAAAAAGTTACTTGTGTAAACAAACTTTTTGTTGTATAGTACAAGTATGATTGGACAAAGAATGAGAGAGATATTAGAGAATTCTACTTTTTCCCAAAGCGCCCTTGCTAGGCATTTTGGGATGAGTTCGCAACGTATCAATCAGTATCTGACCAATAAACGTGAACCTGACCTTGCTTTTATTGTTAAATTTTGCGATTTTTTTGGCATTACCCCTAACAATCTCTTAGGATACGAAACCAGTATTGACAAGACTTCCATTTATGACAGCGCTGCAAAAGTTGTTGCTGTCGTAGAAAATTTTATTACATTACACAAAATTAAAATGGATACCGAAAATAAAGCTCAACTTATAGCTGGGCTTATTGTAAAAATTCTATCTACTCCTAAAGAAGAACAAGCAACTGTCGTAAAATGTGTATTAGAGTGGGAAGCAGATAAACGAGCCATAGTGTAGTTGACTTTCAGACATTAGCCCAAATTAACGATTATCTTATTTACAAATTAAAAATTCTCGCATCACATTAACTAAATGTTTAAATATGCGGACTATATTTTTATTACATTTAATAGCTATGAGATACTAAAATGAATAAAAAATGGACTATACTTATATTCAGTATATTGGCAGGATGTGCACAATACTACGGTTTATCCAAACAAGAATTTACCAGACGGCAACATCTATTTTCACAAGTAAGACAATACACGCAATGTTTAAATTTTCAAGATTTTAACCGCTTTATAAATTCCGGATATACCATTAAGGATATAGTAGATACAGTACGAAAAAATCCGTCCCCATTATGTTATTATGATTTATCTGGAAAATATTCTCGAAAAATAGAATATCAATTACAATTGTTAATAGAAAAGAAAAAACAAATCCTCTATAAACAACTTCAGCAAAAAGAAGAAGACGAAAATAGACGTAAAGAAGAAGAACGTCAACAAAGAAAAAAAGCCCGATTACATCAAATAGAAAATGAAACAGGATATAGATTTTGTTCTCCGGATACTTTTGATTATTACCTCACTGCTCAAAAGCAGATACCCCAATACTGTCTTTTAAGGTTCGGCTTTTTCCCTCTAGAAGTAGACCAGCAAACACCAGAAGGAACTTTGGTTTCCATACCTTTTTCACACAGTAAATACGGCGGATATCGCAGAGTCTTTATAACAAGTAATCCTATAGACAGAGAATTATTTACAGGGCAATTCGTTCCTCAAGGAGCCTTTATAGGACAAGGTAATTATACTTATACAACCATATTAGGAGGTAGCAATACAGTTAGCCGTATAAAAAGATTGCGCTAGAAATTGATTAACTAGAAAATATACTTACTAAAAATAGCCTCAAAAATAATGAGGCTATTTTTTTGTGAACAATTGTAACAATTTGTTAAATTAATTCTTGACATGTAAGTAACTTTATGTTACAAAGATATCTATAACAAAAGAACAGAGGCAATAATGAGAAAAATTATCCGTGCTATATACATAATCCTGACTACAGTCATAGCTCTAACGTTTGTTAACATTTTGATAATGCCAAAGCATCCTGTGTTGGGAAATATATTAAGCGCATATATCCTTCTGGGAGAAATAACATGGTACAATCACAAATAACCGTTTTATTCACACTTGCCATGTTTAGAACAAACAGGAACACGAGCATTTGTCTGCCACATGCATTTTCTAAAGCAAAAGCGATGTTTACAGACACGCATATACATAATTTTTTTAAAAATCCGATTAAAAATATGTTTAATATTGTTCCAAATTTCCTGAAACAAGACAACCACAATCCCGGTAACGATGGTTGGAATATCAATATATTCCCACATACATATCCCTTTCTTTTACTGTTTCGCAATAAAAGGATACCGATACCTAAAAACATTGTCAACTCATTTCTTCCGGCGGGTAAACAGCCTTTCTGTATGTTTCGCAAAAACCGCCCGTCGGAAGAATCCTCAAATAATCCCGGAGAACAGCTATGAGAACCACGAATGAAATCAAACAGGATTTGGAACGGTTGAAGAACCGCATCAAATTCCGGGAAATGAGCGACGACGGCTATTACGTCTCGCGCCAATATAAAGAGGACTGCCGGAGAAAGTTTGAACTTGAACAGGAATTAAGAAAAGCACAGGAGAAAAACAGATGAAACACATTGATATTTTCCAAAACGGCTGGAACAACCTCTGCAACAACCAACTTGCCGAAATCAAAGCCCTGCGGGACGAAAACCTGCGGTTGGTAAACAAAAACGCCGGCTTGGAAATAACCTGCATTTCTCTGGCAGTAGTTTTAGTTTTAACCTTAATTTTTGGATAAAGCGATGACACCCGAAGAACAAAAGCTTGACCGGCTATACCCGAAACTGGCAAAAGGCAGGCGCTGCGTCTGCTGTTTTAGCGGACTGACGGAAATGCACCACATTATCGGCCGCCGGAGCCATCTCCTGCGTTGGGACATAAAAAATCTCGTGCCGCTTTGTCGGGAATGCCACATAAAAGTGCACACCAAGGGCATCAAATATCTTAAATTATTCCTGCCCCAAGCACGATTTGACTATCTGGAGGAGATGAAGAACAAGGATTTCAAACAATACCTGATTGAGCGGGGATTAACCAGAGAAGACTTTTACAAAATGAAGGAAAAACAGTTAAACGAGGTAATCAAATGACGGAAATCAGAAAACTCAAGCCCGACGAAATATCGGTCAAGGTCAAACAGATAACCGAAAAAGGCTGTCTGCTCCTCTTGTACAAAACCGCCCGCGTAGACGCGCAGATTTTGGACGAGACGTTCGGCGCCGCCGGTTGGGTCAACGATTTTAAGGAAATCAAAGGCAACCTGTTCTGCGGCATCGGCATAAAACAGGAAGACGGTTCTTTTCTCTGGCGTTGGGATTGCGGCGTCGAATCCGCTACCGAGGCCGAAAAGGGCGAGGCCAGCGACGCATTCAAACGCGCCGGTTTCAAATGGGGCATCGGCAAAGAGCTTTATTCCTCCCCGTTTATCTGGGCAAACGTTGAAACCGCCAAGGACGCCAAAGGCGGATACGCCCTCAAAGACAGGTTTATGAAATTCAAAGTTGCCTCAATTGCCTGTCTCTTATACACATCTCCGAGCCCACGAG
>ERZ1694708.517-NODE-517-length-17930-cov-9.809175_pt1 | contig 17930 bp, 30 predicted proteins | sample MGYA00581714_ERZ1694708 | MGnify/ENA primary metagenome ERZ1694708 (study PRJEB42213, sample SAMN07424259) | human gut metagenome | biome: ENVO:00009003; feature: ENVO:2100002; material: ENVO:00002003 | host: Homo sapiens | place: USA | collected 2014 ...
CACAGCACCAGACACCGGGACGCGCTTCTACAACGACGGTCTGTATTTCATCCTGCGGTATAACACGCTGGAGGGCGAATACTACCTCGAAGCAGAAGTCCCCGGCGAATCTGGCAACGTCGTCTATGAGGGAACGGCAGCCATCCCGGTGAATGAGATCGACGGCCTGAAAAATGCAAAATTTGGGGCCATCTACGAAAACGGCGCTGACCGCGAGGACGACGAAAGCCTGCGCACCCGCGTACAGGAGAAAATAGCTGGCCCCGCCGAGAACGGCAATAAGCAGCACTATAAATCATGGTGCGAAAGCATCGACGGAATCGGCCATGCCCGCATCTATCCGCTGTGGAATGGCCCGAACACCGTCAAGGCTGTGCTGATTGATTCTGTCGGCCGCGCCTGTTCCAGCTCCAAAATTGCCGAGGTGCAGAAGTACATCGACCCGGCCACAAAAGGTTACACCGCCACCGTGGACGGCTACACCTACACCGTCGGCGATGGGCTGGGCGAGGGCGTCGCCAACCTTGGCGCACACTTCACCGCCGTTTCTGCCCGCGAAATCAAGATCGACGTTGCCTTTGAAGCCGACCTTGCCAGCGGATTCACCCCGCAGGAAGTCCAGGAGCAGGCGAAAGAAGCAATTGACGCCTACCTCAAAGATACCGTTCTGACCACGGCAGCCGCTGAGGATGTCGTCATCCGCGCCGCCCGCATCGGTGCGATCATCATTGAGCTGGACAGCGTTGTGGACTACAAAAACCTCACCCTGAACGGCAGCACCGAAAATATCAGGCCCGGAGCCGATTATATCCCTGTGGCCGGGGAGGTGACAGTCACCACATGAAGCGCAGCACCGACCGCAAGCAATTCTACCCACGCGACTTTCCCAGCAACTATGACGAGCTGATCACCTACTACCCGCGCTACTACCGCAACGTGCGCGAGATGGTCGCCATCCTCAAAGCGAACGGAAGACTGCTTGATGGCGCTCAAGATGCCATTGAAGGTATCTACACGAGTGGCTTTATCGACTCAATGGACGAGGCGGCTATTGTTGAGCTGGAACGCTTTCTCCATATCAGAACACGAAGCCAACGCACACTGGAAGAACGGCGCAGGCTTATTAAATCCTATATCATTGGATTTGGAAAAGTTTCTGCAACGCTTCTCTCAGAAATGCTTCAAGCCTATACGGGATCTCCGTCTGTTATAAAACTCGAACCGTTTGACGATCAGCGCAACAACAAACTTTACATCTCCACTTCACCCCAAAACGAATTCTCTTTTTTTGTAAGCGACGTTCTCGACATCCTGTCAAAAAAGGTTCCGGCACATATTCCTTTTTCCATTGCATTTACCTATCAGCCCGAAGCGCCGCCTGCATATATCGCCGTAGCTCAGTACAGCACGGCTATTTCCTGCACCATCCGGCTGCCGGGTGTGATTCAGCCGCGAGCTGTTGGTGCTACGGCATACACCGCCGGAGCTGCCGCATCGGCAAGGATGATGGCGGAAGTTAAGCTCCCCGGAATCATCACCCCGAAATCCATTTCCGCGCAAGCCTATGCCGCAGGAAGGCTTGCACACACACATGAAACCGTAACTATTACGATTGGAGGACAGACAACGTGAGTTGGGAAAAATCCAGTTACACGAAAGCCGGTGCCGCCCTGCTGTCGGAATCTCTCTCCGGCGGCGCACTGACCATCACCCGCGCCGTGAGCGGCACCGGCTCTGTTGACACCGACCTGTCGGCAGAAACCGCAGTCAGCGGCGACACGCACGAGCTGTCCTTGCTGAGCATTGAAACCGTCACGGACGACGGCAAAACCGCCCGCAAGGTCAGCATTCAGGCCACCGGTGCAGCAGATACCTACGTTATGCACCAGATCGGAGTTTTCGGTGTCCTGAATGACGGAACTGAAACGCTCCTGTTCCTGATGCAGGACGAGCGCGGCATTGAAGTTCCTGCCGCAAGCACGAACTCCGAGTTTTCGTTTGAAATCGCCGTTTTGCTGGCTGTTTCGGCAGAAGCCAACATGTCCATCGCCGTTGACCCTCAGGTGCAGGCGTTGATGAAGCTGGTCAAGGCCGAGATCGAGAAGCACAATGCCAATGCCGACGCCCATGCGGCGACCATCACGGCAGCGGTCAGCGCAGCCGTGAAGAACCTGTCTGAATCCGGGGAAATCCTGAACGAAGAACAGGTAAAGGCTCTTATCAAGGAACAGGTGGACGGCGGCACAGGCGGCTACTATGGCTCCTACGAACTCACCCTTGCGGCTGACGGGTGGAAGCCTGCCCGCAGCGAGGATGATTACGAAAACGCTGGCGGTATGGATTACTACCAGTGCATTTATGATGCAGAACTGTCGGACAGCACCAGCGAGCTTGTACCCGTTGGCGTTGTATCTCCCGGCAGCTTCTATACTACGACCAAAGCGGGTGTCCTGAACGGGTGCGAAACGCATGATGGCTTCATCAGATTTTTCGCCCAGCGCATCCCGGAAGCAGATATTCAGGCGACCGTAACCCTGTTCGGGAAAGGAGGTGGTTCGGGTGAAACCGGTAGCGTAAGCATCGGTCAGGGCTTGAAGCGTGATGCAAACGGCGCTATTGCCGTCCGCATCGGCGAAGGCCTTGACTTCGACAGCGCAAACGCGCTGACTGTTCGCAAAGAAACCGTTGTAACGAGTGAAGACCTGCTCGACGAGGAAGAAACGCAGCAGGAAATCGTTGATATGCTGAAATAATTTTTAGGAGGACACTATTATGTCTAAGCAGATTTCTACCAAGACCACCATCCGCAACCTGACCGCCGAGATCAAGAAGACCTTCGTCAAGAAGGACGCTTTCACCCCGGTCGAGACCGCTGCCAACGCCGCCATTAAGGCCGTGAAGGTGACCGGTAACACCGTCAACTTCTACACCAACACCGGCATGACCGGCGCAGCTGCTTTCTCCATGGACTTCCCGACCGAGATGTTCCTCGACCAGACCAAGACCGCGTTCGTTGGCAAGTTCAAGTTCTCCGACACCACCTATCCCGGCGCCACCGACCCCAAGCTGGACGGCAAGCCGGTCATGGTTCTGGCCGTCAAGGGTGAGAACCCCGACAGCTGCACCTACTCTTTCCTGAACATGGCTGCTCTGGTCGATACCTACGCCGCAAAGACCACCGGCAAGGATGCATCCACCACCGTTACCATCGCTGGTTATGAGGTGGATGTCAAGGTCAATGTTTCCGCTGCTGTCGGCAACGCCCTGATTCTGAAGGATGATGGTCTGTATGTTCCCACCCCTAAGGAAGTGGACATCTCCGGCAAGGCCGATAAGGTCACCGGTGCCACCACCGGCAACTTTGCTGCACTGGATGGCGAGGGCAATCTGACCGACAGCGGTAAGAAGCCTGCCGACTTCGTGGCTGCTGAGACCGGCAAGCGCCTGATGACCGATGCCGAGGGCGAAAAGCTGGCCGGTGTCTCTGAGGGCGCAACCAAGACTGCCGCCAGCTCCACCAACGGCAATGTGAACATCGACGGCAAGGAAGTCGTCGTGTACGCCGAGCCGGAGAATGTTCTGCACGACGAGGACGTGGAGGACTTCTCCGCAGAGGAGATCGCCGCTCTGCTGGCTGACTAAGACATGAGGAGGTAAGCTCTATGGCAAAAGCGAAGATCAAAACGCTTTTAGGCACAGGGCTTGCCGCGCTTTGCAGCCACATCAAGCAGTGCAACACCGCACTCGGAGACCTTTCCGAAGCAACTGCAAACGGATTCGAGGAAACTGATGACATCCTGCACGAAAAGCAGGATGTCACGGCTGCGGTGTCTTTTACGATTCCGGTCGATGGCTGGGGCGAGGATGATTCCTCCCCCGGCTATTTTTATTGTGATATTCCCATTGCTGGCCTGTTGGCTACCGACATTGTGGATGTTACGGTATCGCCGGAGTTTTATGATGTGGCGGGTGCGGTGGGCTTTATTGCGACCGAAAGCCTTGAAGGAAAGCTGCGGCTGAGAGCTGCAAGCGCTCCCACCGAGAAAATTACGGCACAATATCACATTACAAGCACCGTGAAATACACGGATGCGCAGGAAGGGGGAACCTAAATGGCATACGGTTCTTTTAACGCAGGCCCCGGCAAAGCGCCGGATGAAGATGTCGTTCGCACTGACCAGATCGGCGTACCCGGCGGCATTGCTACGCTGGACGCGGACGGCCATTTGACCGAATCGCAGCGCCCGGAATCTGACACCTATTCCAAGGCCCAGACTGACCAGAAGATCAGCTCTGCCGTCGATGCCCACAACTCCGCAGAGAATGCACACGGCGATATTCGCGCCAGCGTGGCCGCGATGAACGCCAGCATTAAGGTGATCGAGCTGAAATTCGGAACGAACGTGACGAAGAATCCTTTTTCCGCCACGTTCGGCAGCCTTGACGGGCTTGCCGTCACCGGCGTGTGGAATGCAGAACAGGCGAGGGTGGAGTTCTGATGGCTGAACAACCGTTCAAAGTTGGGCGCAATGCAAAGGAGCTTCTGCGATACACCCTGCGGGCAACCCGCACCGTGTCCGACGATATAAGCCGGAGCGATGCACGGGCTGTATTTCAGAAAGCAGCGGCCCTTGAAGATGTCAAAGACATTCAGAAAGTGTGCGAAACTGCTGTCCATGCCCTCGATACGAAAAACCGAGAAGGCTTTACCAAAAGCACCTACCGGCTTTATGGAGAGGGCATTCGCATGACCGCCCGGCAAATCCTGCTGGATGCCTATGCAGCAAACAACGTCAATTTTCAGACCGACTATGACAAGCGCCTTGAGAAAATCGGTGCCGTCATTGATGGCTGTTCGTTGCTGCTGCAATATCTGCAACTCTGCACAGAAGACGGCATTATCAGCGTGAAGAAATCCGGCATCTGGACGAAAAAGGTAACGGACGTGAAATACCAGGCTATGAAGTGGCTGACGTCGGAACGCGAACGTGCCGAGTCCCTCCGGCAGACGGCAGAAAAGGAACAGCTTCAAAGGCTTGTAAAAGCCCTGAGAGCCGCCCTCGCACCGCCTGACCCGGAAGAAGAAAAAGCAAGCGGCTGACCGCTTTGCATAGGGGTATAGCTTATATTCTGACGCTGCCGTCTGGTGGCTGCGCTCTCCGAACACCAACAACACCAACAACGTCTGGAACGTCAATTCGGATGGCTCTAACAACAACTGGAACTACAACAATTCCTACGGTGTTCGCCCCGCTCTGATGGAACCGTGAAACGAGTAAGCCATCGGCTGAAAGTAGTGCGCCCATCAAAGGAGGCTATATCCCGTCGCTTGCCGCAGCAGGAAAGCGATAAATACATCCCGCTGAGGCGGGCCATCCCGCAGGGATGCAGCCCGCTACCGCACCAGCGAACCAGCGGAGGATCATCTTGACATACGAAGAACTTTGCAGCTTTGAGGTGCTGTATAACGCATATCTCGAAGCCCGGAAAGGAAAACGCAGCAAGAGCAAAACAATCGAGTATGAATCCCATGCGTTGGCTTGCACGGAAAAGCTCTCCCGTAAGCTGGCTGTCTGCAATGTGCGGCAGCCAGACGGGAGCATCCGGCAGCAGATACGCTATGTGCCAAGTAAGTTTGAGGTTTTCGCAGTATACGAACCAAAGAAACGGATGGTACACGCACCCGCTTTTGTTGATAAAGTGGTTTTGCACGCGCTGGTGGATAATGTCCTGTATGACGCCCTTACAAAGAGCTTCATCCGGGACAGCCACGCCAGCCAGAAAGGCAAGGGGACTGATGATGGCCTGATGCGCCTGAAAACCCACATGGTGGATTACTACCGCCGGAGTGGGCACGGCGCTGACGGCTGGGTGCTGAAAGGCGACGTCCGCCACTTCTTCGCCAGTATTGACCACAAAAAGCTGAAACGGAAGCTAAAAGCCATTCTGAACAAACGCGGCATTGACCCGCGTATTTATGAGCTGCTTTGCATCTACATCGACGTGATGGAGGACGGCTTGCCGCTGGGCTACCAGACGAGCCAGCTCTTTGCGTTGATGTTTTTGGATGAGTTCGACCACATCATCAAAGAAAAGTACCGCATCAAATACTATGGCCGATACATGGATGATTTCTATATCATCTGTTCGGACAAGAAGAAATTGCAGTGCATTCTCCGGGATGTTCGGGCGCTCATGGACAGTTACGGCCTTGAGCTGAACCAGAAAACCGCCATCTTCCCGCTGCGGAACGGTATTGATTTTCTGGGATTCCATAGCTACCTGACCGACACCGGCGCGGTCATCCAAAAGCTGCGCCGGGATAGCTCCAAGCGGATGAAGAACAAGATCAGATATTGGGAGACGGCATACCCCGCAGGCGAAGTGACCAAGCAGGAAATCCTGCGGAGCTTTGATGCGTGGGATGCCCATGCCGCCCATGGTGATACTTACTCTTTACGCCGCAAGTACGCTGACCGGCTCGAAAAATTGCTTGACTGTAAAATCCCTATCCATCGAAAAATCAACTCGAACAAACTCGCGCGTGACAGACGGCGGGCGAGGCAATGCCGCTGCATCTACAAGAAGCAGCACAAAGCCCTGTCCCTCTCTGTATCGCAGAACACGCGGCCCGCGGAGATCATGCCGTGGGCCTGAACGAAAACAAGGAGGTAACAATGGCAAACGTAAAACTGGGCACGAAAGCCGTTGGCAGCATTGTCAAAATCAAAGTCAACGGCGCGTCCAAAGATTTTATTGTTGTGCAGCAGGGCAACCCGAACACCAGCACCTATGATTCGAGTTGCAATGGAACGTGGCTGCTGATGAAGGACATCTACACCACGTCCACGTTCGGCAACAATAACTCCTACAAGGATTCCAGCATCCACACATACCTGAACGGAACGTTCTACAACCTCATCGACAGCAACATCCGGGCGGCTATTAAGCAGGTGAAAATCCCGTACCAGAACGGCACTGGTTCCGGCGGCAGCCTTGCCACCGGCTCCAACGGCCTGAGCACCAAAGTGTTCCTGCTGTCTGGTTATGAGGTTGGTTGGACGACCAGCGACAGCGGCTATTTCCCGAAGGACGGTGTGAGGCTGGCATACTTTGGCAACAGCTCCAGCGGTAACAGCAAGCGTATTGCATACAATGGCAGCTCCGCTGCCGTCTGGTGGCTGCGCTCTCCGCGCACCAACGACACCAACTACGTCTGGTACGTCAATTCGGATGGCTCTGACCGCAACTGGTACTACACCTATTCCTGCGGTGTTCGCCCCGCTTTCATTCTTCCCTCTACACTCGTGGTCTCTGACGATGGCACGGTCAGTGTCAACACTGCACCTACCGTCAGCACGGACGGCGCAGCTCTGGGGCGGAAGAACGCGGCCTTTGCGTGGAAGTACACCGTCAGGGATGCCGACGGCGACACCTTGACCGTCACCGAAAAGCTGGACGGCAAGACCACCAAGACCCGCACCGGCGTTGCCAGCGGCACGGCCCTGACCTTTGAGCAGACGGCCAGCGCTGCCGGATTCCAGAAAATCCTGAACGGCAACCACACCATCACCGTTGAGGTGAGCGACGGCAAGGAAACCGTCAGCACGTCCGCGACCTTTACCAAGGCCGTCCACGCCGCAAGCGTGACGCTGGCTGAACCGTTGGCCGTTGAGGGCGACATTACCGTTGCCGTGCTTCAGGTGACCGGCTCCATCCCCGATGATGCGAAGTTCAAAGCCGAAGTGACCAACAACGCACTCGACAGCTCCCCGGTCTGGCAGGATGCCACGACCGAGGCAAAAAAAGGCGTGAACATCGTCTTTGAGAATAAGACCGCCACCAACGGCGCGGCGTTTAACTTCCGCGTCAGCGTGGAGCGCGGCGAATCCGGCGAGGGCGGCTACATCGAAGCCGTCTCCGGCGCATTCCAGTAAGGAGGGGAGCACCATGATTCAGTGGAAGAAAGACAATCTGCCCACCCGGCAGGAGAAGGAAACTGCCGCCAAGAAGCAGCAGGAGCATGAGCAGCTGCCGGAGCGGGTGGCTGAAATGGAAGATGCCCTGTGCGAACAGGACGCAGCCAACGACAAGCGCATGAGCGACATCGAGCAGGCTCTTTGCGATCTGGATGAAGCCATCAACGCCAACAAGGAATAAGGAGGTAAAGAACTATGGATAAGATTTGGGCAAACCGTTTGATCGCTGGCACTAAGACCTGGGCCGAAATGCCCATCAGCCGCCGCGTTGCTGTCAAGAAGGTTTTGGCCGAGCGCGTGGCAGAGGGCGAGATCACCGCAGACGACTACAAGGACATCACGGGCGAAGCCTATGCAGCATAAAAGCTGGCCTGAGCTTTGCGAAAGCCTGCTGGACAGGCTTGAAGCCAAGGGCGAGAGAACCACCACCGAACGGGCAGAGTTCGGCGTTCTGATGGTGGACTGCTGCATGAGGAATTGCGGCGCGGACTTGCGCCCGAAATCCGAGCAGACGGGAGGTGATACCTGAAATGAGCCTAAAAGCAATTTGGGAAGCGTGGGGGCCTGCCATCGTTACCCCTGCGCTTTTAGTCATTATGACCCTCATCGAGATCACCCCCATCAAAATCAACCCGTGGTCGGCCATCATCCGCTTTGTTGGTCGTCGCCTGAATGCCGATGTGACGGCCCGCCTCGACACGATGCAGCAGTGCCAGAACGAAACGCGGCAAAGACTGGACGAGCACATCAAAAAGGACGACGCTCAGACCGCCAGCCTTTGGAGAACGCAGATCCTCAGATTTAACGACGAACTGATTCATGACAGGCGGCACACCAAAGAACACTTTGATGAAGTGCTTGACACCATCAAGGACTATGAAGATTTTTGCCATGCGCACGACGACTTTCCCAACGGCAAGTGCGTCCATGCCATCGACAACATCAACCGCGTATACGACGAGCTGCTGGAAAGCCATGACTTTTTATGACCCATAACAGAAGGGAGTGATCTTGTATGAGCATCGTAACCTATAAGCGCGGGGACACCACCGCGCTGACCCAAAATTTCACCCGCGACGAGTTTGAATGCCAGTGCAAAAAGTGTGAAGCCCAGATGATCGACACGGAGCTTGTAGAAAAGCTGCAACGCATCCGGGATGTGCTGGGCGTCCCGCTGAAGATCACGTCCGGGTATCGCTGCATCACCCACAACGCAAGCAAGGCTGTACAGGGTAGCCGCAGCAGCAAGCACCTTTATGGTTTTGCTGCCGACTGGCGCACCCTCAACCGAACCGTGAACCCGGTCGCGCTGGGCATCATCGCGCAGGCCGTCGGATTTGGCGGCATCGGCATCTACTGGCACCCCAAAGCGGCCATGTGCCACGCGGACACCCGCGCAGGCAAGGCAACGTGGCTTTGCACGTCGCCGGGGGTCTACCCCTCGACCACATACAACGCCTTTATTCTGCCCACAATCCGGCAGGGCAGCACCGGGGCCGCCAACCGTTCCGCAATCATCCTGCTGCAAAAGCTCTTGAAGCTCAAAGAGGACGGCAATTTCGGGCCTGCTACCACGCAGGCCCTTTTGTCTGCCCAGAAGCAGCACGGCTTGACCGCTGACGGCATCTGTGGCCCTGTAAGTTGGAAAGCTCTTTCGGGGGCCGACAAGTACCTGAAAAAGCTGTGAGGTGACGCCCATGCAGGAAGTTCACATCAACGTCATCTCTGCCAAACACCGCCAGCGCAAGAGAAAAGGAACACAGAGCGGTTTTATGGATAAAGCCGTAATCTATTGCCTTTTCATGTGTACCGTGCTGGACGCCGCGATTCTGGCCCTCTACTGGCACAGCGTCACGGCCCCGGACAGTCTGGCTATTGCTGCAATGGCCGCCCCTTGGATGGTCGAGTTTGGAGCGATGGCAACCATCAAGAAGCACAAGATCACAACCCCGGCCGACGACAGCCAGCCGGACGATGAAAACAAAGGAGAATAATCATGGACGAATTTCTGAAAGTCGCTATTACCGCCTGCATCCCTGCCTTTACCGTCATTTTCGGCTGGGGCGTCAACAAGGCCGCCAGCATCGCCAACAGCTATGTGCATAACCAGTTTGTGCAGCATTGCATCCAGAACGCCGCCAACGCGGTTTTTAACGCCGTGTCCAACGTCAACCAGACCTATGTTGACAGCCTGAAAGAATCCGACAAGTTCGACGAAGCAGCCCAGAAGCGGGCCTTTGCCGACGCTCTGGCGACCGCGAAGAAGTCCCTCACCACCGAAACGATCTTGTTCATCAAAGAAACCTTTGGCGACGTGGACGCCTACCTGACCCCCATGATCGAAGCACAGGTGCGCAGCCAGAAGACCTATATGTGATGTTTGCCTGACACCACGAAAACATGACCATTTTCGGCACCTCACGAAAATGGTATGCTCCCGACACAAATGCCGGGAACATCCAGCCTTAAACGCGCTTTTTGCAAAAAGTCAGCGTAAAATCAGCGCAAATCGCGCGATTCCGTGCAATTATCGTGCAATCTCCGTGCAATTCCGGCCCGCTTGACACCTGGCCAAAATCCGGGTAAAATAGGGCCACTTGAAAGGTTCCGACCTTTGTAGGGAGCGGCCCGCCCGGTCTGGGCGTTTCGCTCTTGATTTTTATTTGGCCGCTATGGCAGCATAAAATCCCCTGATCTGACCGAAGCCCAACGCGCCGCGCCGGGTACATCGTAGGCAGACCGGGGGATTTTTTTGCAGCTTGATTAGAGCTTGCTTAAAACTTGCTTAGAACTTAATCAAGCAAAGGCCCATCTTTGAGCATTTTTCGCTCTCTGATGGGCCTTTTTCTTTTGCATATTTTGTTATCACACCTGTTGACTTTTCAGCAAAAACGGAGGATAGTATTCTTGTAAGGCAGAGATGAAATCTCTTACAGAAAGGAATGAGGTGAATGGACTTGAATGTAAGCGAAGCACTTCTCCGGGCTATCTTGGAGCTGATTGAGAAGTGCGACACCCTCGAAGAGCTGCGCGAAAGCGTTAAGCGAATCATGGGCGAGGGCAAATAAAAAAGAGCGGCGCCACCCTAAGACAACCGCTCTTTGACGCCCCACGATAAAGGCGGATCGGAAGCATTACTCCGACCGCCTTTATTTTATTACATTCAGCTTTTGAAATCAAGATGCTTTTTCACATTTTGCACCGATTTTTCCACACAAATGAGAGCAAAAAATATTATCACAGCTGTTGACGAACTCACAAATAGGAGTGATAATATACTTGTAAGAACGAAGTACGCAACACAACATCGATTATGTTTCGGAGGTATTCACCATGAAAAAGTTTGAAGTCGGCCACGTCTACTTTGACCAGTACGCTTGCGACCATGAGACTCTGTCTACTATCAAGATCATCAAGCGCACCCCGAAGATGGTCGTCTTTGAGCGCAACGGCAAGACCCGCCGCGCAAAGCTCTACGAGGACGCCAACGGCGAGTATATCATCCCTGACCACTACTCTATGGCCTGCGTCTACCGCGCAGAGCGGGAGCTGCTGGACGAGGAGCCGGAGCAGGTCAACGCCGCTGGCTACTCTGTCGCTGGTCTGCTGGTTGACTACACCATGCGCGAAATGGTGCTTGCCATCTTCGACAAGAGCGACCTGCGGGCAAAGGAGCTGGACTTCCTTGCAGCCCTCACCGACCGCGCCAGCAGTGTGGCCCGATAAGGGCCGCTGCTGGGCCTTTTGGCAGCGGCTTTTCTTTCGCCCTGAACGCTCACAAATAAGAGCGAAAATGTTATCTTGCCTGTTGATTTGCTCTTATTTATGAGTGATAATATAGACACAAGGGAAACACAAACACACATCAAAGAGCATTTGGAGGTATTTACCATGACTAAGTTCACCGACGGCAAGCAGATCGCAACCATCACCATGACCGACAACAACACCGGCTGTGACTACGAAAACGAGTTTTTCGAGGTCGGCGGCCTGAAGCTCAACGAAGAGCTGAACGCCTACGAAGTCGAGGATGTAACCTACCTGACCGACTACGCCCAGAGCTACGTTGACGGTACGAACCCCGACGTCGATTACACCGAAGACGAAAACGGCAACGTCATGGACACTCACACCACGCTGACCTACACCATCGAGAGCCTGTAAGGAGGGCAGCAACCATGAGAGAAGCTAAAGAGATCGCCGCCGACATCAACGCCGCTGACACTTGGGAGCCTGAACTTTGCGCAGAGCTGTGCGAAGCGGCCGGCATGACCGCCGAATGGGAAGCAGCTGGCCCGGACGACTTTGAGCGTGTCCTGTTCGATGCAGCCGAAAAGCTGGGCGTCGAAATCATCTAACCAGCGGCACGACCCAGCGGCACGACAAAGGCCCGGTGAACCGCGATCTGCGGCACCGGGCCTTTTCTCTTTACTTTTTCAGCTTGACGGCCGTTCCCATAGAGTATGTATAGCTGGTTTTCATGCCGAAGCCGACGTTCTGGAAGCGAACTCCGATTATGGCATCAGCCCCAACCTTTTCGCCTGCGCGTGTCAGATCGGCCACGAGAGCGGCGTTCACATTTTCGCCGACGACGGAATAATCACCGTTCCGGCACTTTACCATTTCTTTCATGCTTGGCCCGTCCGCAGCGGTGGCGACCGTCACAAGGCCGATATATTCGGCAATCTCGACGCCCTGCAAAGTGTCCGTTGTTGTAATGAGCATGATATGTTCTCCTGTCTATGGCGGGCATTTCTGCCCTGTATTATTCCGCGCCATCGGCGCGATGCGACTTGATGAAATCGGCCATAGCCTTTTTGATAACCGCATTGGGCGACGTTCCAGCGGCTTTGCAGGCGGCCTTGAACTCCGCTGCAAATTCCTTGCGAACCTTTGCCCCGACGATCATCATGTTTTCCCTGTCCCATTTCGCGCTGGCTCTTTTCTGCGATTCACAAATCACGAAAAGCACCGCCTTTCTTTTGTTTAACAGTATAACGCGACGAAAGCCCATTTGCAACGTGGGAAATGTGTCGTTTTTCGTTGACGTCGGACACAAAAACTGCCGAAACGCACCCGGAAACATTGACGTTTTACCTGTTGGAATCTCTGTTCAACAGTAGGACAATAAAGGCACAGCGAGGGAAGCACGACCGGAAGGCAAGGGGCGAAGTATGAACCGGGAGCGCAGTAAGTCGTGAGCGCGTGCTAAGTCAGTAACCCACTTCCCGCACTGTTTTGGAAATCTGGGCAGCAGGGCCGACCGTCCAGAATTTCCAAATTTTTTTGAAAATTATCTTCTCGCACCCGTTGACAAACTCACAGGCGAGAGTGATAATACAATCACAAGATGATTCACAACTCACAAAAGAGAGGAAATCTGCAATGCTGGACAAGAATGGAATCGAAATCAAGACCGGGGATATCGTGAGAATCACCGGCGCATACTTCAAGACCGACAACGCGCTCTATTTCGTGGAGCACAGCGACGGAGACCCCGACTGGTGCGGCAAAGACCACTGTCTTCTGAAGATCAAGCGCAACGGCGAGTTGAGCAAGGCGAAGAACTCCACCTGTTTCTGGCCGATCATGGTCACGGTCAACGGCTACGAGAAGTACACCACCGCAAAGCTGTGGAACAAAGAACACGCGCAGATCGAAATCGTCGAGGGTATCGACAAGGCCCACATCTCCGAATATTTCCGCAGCCAGTCGCAGCAGTGCGACAAGTGGATTGAGCGGTACTCTTGGGACTTTGGCGAGAATAGCCGCTCTGTCAACGACCAGAAGCAGTACAAGGCGTTTTATGATTCCGTCGTGGCAAGATTGGAGGTCTGAACAATGGATAACGTCTGGAATGAATACTTTCTCTTGTCCTACCTGAAGGAAAGCGAGCTGGAGGAAAAATATCGCGAAGAAGGATACACGCACATGATCGTAAACGGCTATGAAGTTCGCTGGCCGAGGCGTAAGAACTTCATGGCAGCCCTTGAAGATCATACAGCGGAATTCTTTCTCCCCGGCGGGACGTGGGAACCGCTGGGCGATAAAAACCATGAATCGTAAGGGAGAACAAAATGATTTACACCATCGAAAAACGGTACGTTTTCGGCTGCTATGATGGCAGCTATATGCAGAGTCATTATGAAGTCATCGCGCACACGCACAGGCTCCCGAATGGCTGCTTGGCATCCACTGGCGCACTGACCGTCCACACCTGCAAATACAAAAGGGAAGCGACGGAATACTGCAAAGCCCACGGCATCGAGCCGCAGCCGCCTTTTATTTCACCCGAAGAACCCGCCTGACGATGGCTGCATGGCAGCAGCCGAAACCACCCAGCAGCCAGCTGGGCAAGGTCGCGGGAGCCGCGACACAATGAGCGTGTCCGTTTTATGGTTCTGGGTATCGGGCGTCCTGCCCGTGTAAAAGGCACGACCACCCGGAAAATGCTTGGTTAGGCACTTGGCGGCTCTGCGCTTTTTATTTCCTGTAAGAAAGGAGCATCCACATGACGAAGAAAACCTACATCCTGCAAGCTGGATTCCTGCCCATCGGCGAAACCGACGTGACAGGCTGGCGCACCTATTCGTTCCACACCGGCCGGGGAGCCTACGACAACGCCGTTGCCGCATACCGCAGCGAGATGAACCGCAACAAGAATCCGAATGTCAAGTATCGCATCGTCAGCGCACATGATACCACCCGCAAGGACACCTATGTCCCAGTGTTCGGCTTTAAGAGCGCAGCCCGCACCCTTTAACTTGCAGGTAACTTGCCGAAAGGCCCGAAATATCATAATAAGGCGGTGAAAGATTGAACTATAAATACATCTGGGCGTGGGAAATCCTCAAAGGAACAACCAGCGCGGACATCGTGCGCGGCATCGTTTCACTTGCCCTGGAAGAAAACGCCCCGGCCCGGGCTATCATGCGGCTGCATGATGGCCGCTGGCTGACCCTCGAAGACCTGTCAAACGAAGAACTTGTGCAGCAAATCGAGAATGAAGCAAAAAGCATGATATAACGTCAAACCACCACAACCCGATACCCTATCCATACATCTGTCAGAATCTGGTGCTGGTACTGGTGGTACTTAAAGGTTATATCAATTTAATCTAAGAAGGAGAACGTAAAGGTTACGATAAAGGGAGAACTCGCAATGAATGACCTGACCATTTTTGAAAACCCCGACTTTGGACGGCTCCGGGGTTTGAAGATCAGCGGCGAGCCTTGGTTCGTCGGAAAAGATGTTGCTGCTGCGCTTGGCTACAAAAACCCGCAAAAAGCAATCCGCGACCATGTTGATGATGAAGATACCACGGTGCACGAATCATTCATCATCAACGGAACGGCTGCAACGCTGATCAATGAAAGCGGCCTGTACAGCCTGATGCTGAAAAGCAAGCTCCCCGGCGCGAAGAAGTTCAAACGGTGGGTGACGTCCGAAGTTCTGCCCAGCATCCGCAGGGCCGGGGCCTATGCAATGCCAGCAGCCGCACCCGCAGACGACGCCATGTTTGAAAGGCTCTGGGCCGAATTGGAGCGAAAGCAGAAGTTCAACGGCTACGTCGGAAAGTTCTGCGACTATTTCGGCTGGAGCCGCCGCTATTACCTGTCCGGGATGTACAACCTGATGAAGCGGGCGGGCTGCAACGTCGATGCACTTACCCTGCGGATGCAGGCCGCCACCCACGATTATGCAATGTCCACCGCGCAGGCGGTCATCATGGACGAGCAGGCATTTGAGCTGTTTTGCAAAATCGCAGAATACGGCATCCAGCGAAACCACATCCCCAAAACCATGGAGGAAGCATTTTTATGAACAACACCCTGACCGCCTTGAACAATTACCTATTTGAAGAGCTGGAACGCCTGAACGATGATAGCTTGTCCCCGGAGCAGCTGAAGCAGGAGATCGACCGTTCCCGCGCCGTCACGCAAGTGTCGCAGCAGATCGTGAACAACGGCAAGCTGGCCCTGTCAGCCATCCGCTGCGCCAACGAGTGCTTGGCCCCGAATGAAAAGCTGCCGCCCATGCTGGAGGTCGAAACCAATGCCCCGAAAGTATAAGCCGGAGGTACACGCCTTTATAGCTGCCCACGTCGCCGGGACGACCACGCAAGAGCTGGCCCGAATCACAAATGCAGCCTTTGGCACGAACTTCACGGCCGCGTCCATGAAATCCTACAAGGCGAACCATAAGCTGCGCAATGGCCGCAGTACAGGGCAGATCAAGGGCGCAGCGACCAAACGCTTCCCGCAGCAGGTCAAGGATTACGTCTTTGCCCACTACAAGGGAACAGGACACCGCCAGATGTGCGACCGGCTCTTTGAGCAGTTCGGCATCCAGTACACGCCGGAGCAGATCAAACAGTATTACGCCCGCCACGGCCTGAACAGCGGCCTGACCGGATATTTTAAGAAAGGCTGCTGCCCATATAAGCCGCAGCCGGGAACACACGCGCAGGGCTGTGAGAAAACATGGTTCAAGCCCGGATGCACCCCGCACAACCTGAAACCCATCGGCTACGAGCGCGTCACACAGGACGGCTATATCGAGGTCAAGGTCAGGATGAAGAAGTCCCGGCCGAACTGCAATGACAACTTTGTGCCAAAGCACCGGCTGATCTGGGAGCAGGCGAACGGCCCGCTGCCGCCGGGATATGTCGTTATCTTCAAGGACGGCAACAAGCGAAACTTTGCGCTGGACAATCTTGCGGCCATCACCAAAAAGGAACGGCTGGACATGAACCGTCACGATCTGTTCAGCAGCGACCCGCAGGCGACAGAAACCGGCATCCTGCTGGCCCGCCTGCGCACCACCATCCACCAAAAAGAAAAGGAGATCAAACATGGGTAAGCTGGTAGACGCTGAAATCACTCTGAAATATTCCAACGGTCAGTTGACCATCGCATCCACGCCGAACACCATCAAGGGCGACGGCCTTTTGTCATATCTCGATTTGGCCGAATGTGCCATCATCGGGGCCAACTACAAGAACCTGAACGAAGCGATGGACATTGCTGCCGAACACGCATCCGCGATCATTGCAACCGTCATGCACACCGCAGGCGACGAAAAGACCAGCCCGAAGATGGGGGCCATCGTCCACGCCGCGCAGGTTTCGCCCTTTTATCTGCAATGCGTCATCCAGAAGCCGGACGCGCCCGCATCCAAAGGCAAATTCTTTGCCAAAGAGGGCAACTTGTACGTCGGCGTCGATAACTCCGACGGCAACGCCTGGACGGAAGAGTTTTCAGACCGGCAGCAGCTTTTCCTTTGGTTTGCTGGCGCACCCTGCCACGACGCCCACGGGCAGGCCCTCAACGAGTGATATTCTATCAATAGCCCGCAACCCGGCGGGCAAATAAAAACGCGGCACAGAAGCCGCCAGACGCCCACCCGGCGGGCCAAAGCCGGGAGAAAGGACTTTCCCCATGGAAAGCATGATTGACATCCTCTTTGACCAGCTCGTTGACAGTGACGCAGCATGGGACGCCCAGCATGACAAGGCCACGCAGGACGCGCTTTCTGAACTCTGCGAAAAGCTCAACCTGCCCACCGTCCACGAAACCAAGTTGGGCGAGCTGATCAGCACCGAAGCCGTGGCACAGGCCCGCGCCGGATTCCGCGCTGGCTTTGTGGCCGCGATGAAGCTCTGCGAGGAGGTCAAGAACAAGGCTGAGTAATCAGCCGCCGCACCGGGACAAGCTCTGCAAACGTGGGGCTTGCCCTTTGTCTGAAAGGATGCAGCATGAACCGGCAGCTAATCTATCAATCCACTGGTGGCCGCTGCTTTTACTGCGGCTGCCTGCTGGACGAAGATAATTTCCACATCGACCATGTGATACCGAAGGCCCTTGGCGGCACGGATTACCGAAATGTTGTCCCGGCCTGCCCGGATTGCAATATGTCGAAAGGCACTTTGAGCATTGAAGAATTTCGCAA
>ERZ1694708.559-NODE-559-length-16728-cov-7.573082_pt1 | contig 16728 bp, 24 predicted proteins | sample MGYA00581714_ERZ1694708 | MGnify/ENA primary metagenome ERZ1694708 (study PRJEB42213, sample SAMN07424259) | human gut metagenome | biome: ENVO:00009003; feature: ENVO:2100002; material: ENVO:00002003 | host: Homo sapiens | place: USA | collected 2014 ...
CTTTGTCGGTCCTAAGAGACCTAGAGGAAGGCCGAAAAAGACGGAAACCGACTAGCATATAGTACAAATAATTGAGAAACCTTTAGTAAAATTGATAAAGAAAGTACAAATATCCCGTGTTTTTGATTTATTTGTAAGTTATTTTTTTGTACTAAAATCGTGTATCACTCTAAAAGAAAAGGAAAAAATTATTTAAATGACGTTTTCCAAAAGGGTCTGTATTGCGAACAAATAACCAATTAACGTGATAAGATTTCCGTTTGCCTGAACAGGACAGGAGGAAGAATGGGATCCGATCCTAAAATTAGAAGAATACTTTGTCAGAGGCTTCTACAGCTCAGACATGAAAACAACCTTACTCAAGCCGAACTCTCCAGTCTGAGCGCGATACCTCAGCCGGTCCTTTCTCTTTATGAGAACCAGGGCAGTTCAAGATCTCCGACGCTTTATGCTTTAGTGCGCCTTGCAAACGCATTGAACGTTTCTACTGATTACCTTTTAGGCCGCACCGACGATAAAAGCGGAGCAAGGAATTTGATCTCAGAAGACTCGGTTATATCACAGCTTTCAAGAAGAGACCGTCAAGTCCTGCTCAGAGTTGCTGAAGGTCTCCATGCGGCTTCCGTTCAAAAACAGGAAGCAATGAAGTCCAGCCATACTCAAAAGATAGTTCCTCCTGCGGATGTAAAAAACGCTCGATAATTTCGAGCGTTTTTAAGGGAGGACTTCTCTTAGTTCGTGAAATTTCGGCAGCCCGGCACTTTAGAAATTTCACAAGGGAGCGCGCCGGCTTTTACGTTCTTCGGAGTAGCCGTATGAATGTAATAGGCCATTCTGAGGTTGCCTTTTTGATTTTCAGAGCAGTCTTTGTCAAAAGTGCATGCATATTCCGAATGAGCAAAGTCCTGCTGCTCCTGAACGAAACGTGCAGCAGCCTGGTCCCAAGACTCTTTATGCTGCGTCATATTTATAAGAATCGCCTTTTGGGCTAATTTGATTCGTGTCGGATTTTTAGAGGAAATATCCAGGAGCGGTCTATAGACATGATAGAACTGAGGGGCCGGATGGTTCTTCAGATAGGTCAGTTTTTTCTGGGCTTCTTCTCTCATCTTGGCTAATTCTTCGGCCGGTGTTCTGTCGGTCAGATCTTTTGCATCAACCCAGCCTCGTGCCGTTCTAAAAATAGTTTTTCCACCGAAGCCTTTGTCTTCTGCCCGAAGCGTTAATTTTGCCGGACGCTTCATCTCATGACATTCTTTTCGTCTGAGCTTGCGGGCTTTTTCTTTTTTGAAGGCATCTACGTTTTGAGACTCCAATTCGTCAAGAGCAATCAAGTTGTCTTTTTTCCTGCAGGTCAAAACTCCCTTTCCGAGGGTGGCTGTGCCAAGAGGCACGGGTCGTTTAAGCTCGGTTCGAAGAGCTCTTAAGTAATGGTCCTGTGTGCTGATTTCTGAGATTTCAATAGATTTTTCTTCAGGACTTTCAGCAAAATCCGATCTGACCGTCTCGGGAGTGAGTTCTCCTTTATTGGCCTGAGCAAGATTGAACTCTCGATTCAAACGAGCATGTTCAACAAGCTCATTGATTTCAAAATTGTAGTAATCAGCAGGCAGCTGCTTGCTAACTTTATTCAGGGTCTTACCCAGAAGATATTTGTCTCCGCCGAGAGCAGCAACCTTTGCCGCGTCTGCCTTAGGGAGGCTGCTGACGGCATCTTTAACATTCTTTTCAGTGATCTCAACGTCCGGATCCATTGAGCATGCGGAAAGCAAAAGAGCACAAAGCACTGAGAAGGAGAGAAGGATATTTTTTCGGACAAATATTTTCATAATTGTTATTAAGAAGATCAGGGTTTTCGTCTAACTAAGGATACTTCATACACGAGATCAAGGTGCAGAAGATTGGCTAATTTTCGAAAAATTTTCCTAATCCGGATGCTGGTTTGTTTGAAAACCGTCGGGAGGCCGGTGATAAGCCAATCAGAAATTTAGTTGTCCGATAAAATCGGCCACGGTGAATGCTGAAAAATTTTCCGGAATTTATTGGAAACGGGAACTAGAAAGGAACGCGGCGGATCGTTTTGCCGGAGTTCTTGACGCAGAAATGAAAAAATCCCGCGTTCGCGAGATTTTTTCATAAAGTATTCTTTTAATTTTGGTGGCGCGCCAGGCAATCTTCTAACCTTGTAAAGATTGTAGGGGGTTCACAAGTGGAGCACTCTGGAACATTGTTTATAAAAATCCTTTAAAAACAAACACAAAATAACAATTTTAAATTGGAAAAATTTTCCGATTGGGAACATTAAGGAACAGAAGAAGATTAATTTTGCTATGCTTACTGTGGTGTTTTTGAAGTGTTTATTGTGATGAAAACAAAGATTACGCTGAAGAATTATCTGACTCTGCCGGAAGGCTTCTATACGGTTGCGCCGAACTTAGTCTATATCGTTCGGGGCAATACCCGGCGCTTCGTGTTTCGCTACATGTTAAACGGCAAGCGCTATGACAAGGCCATTGGTCCGGTGAGCAAGGTTGATCTTACTCAAGCCAAGAATACTGCCAAAGAGTTCCTAGGTAAATTGGCAGCGGGCGAGTCTTTGTTGAAGACAAAGAAAGAGAAATTAGAGGAGGAGTATCTGAAAGACGATACGCCGCTCTTTAAGCGCTTCGCCGATCAAACATTGGAAAAGATCAAAGATGTGAAGTGCTGGCGCAACGAGAAGACCTACACCAATATGGTGAAGTACTTCGATACCTACGTCTATCCAGTTATCGGGAACAAAAGAATAGACGAGATCAAACGTACGGACGTCTTGGCCGTCCTTCAACCGATATGGATAACTAAGAACGAGACAGCGCAGAAGATCCGGACTCGGTTAGAAAACATTTTTGCCTATGCTGTAAACGACGGGTACTTGGAATTTAATTGTGCTCTGTGGAAGGGAAACCTTGACCAGTACTTACCTCCTCCATCTAAGGTTAGGACGGTTCGGCACTACACCTCCATGCCCTTTGAGGAATTACAGGAAAAGATCGGCCTCTTCCTGCCAACGAATAATAGAACCCGTCAAATCATTGTATTTACGATTTTAACGGCTTGCAGAGTAGGAGAGACAAGCGGGGCTAAATGGTCGGAGTTTGACTTTGAAAATAATATTTGGAGCATCCCGCCGGAGAGACGTAAAGATGGCAAGCCCTATCCACACCGAGTTCCGCTGAGTCGCCAAGCCCTGGAAGTGCTGAAATCTATCGAGCGCACAAGTGAGTTTGTGTTTGCTATCAATGGCGAGGAGGGTAGCAAGTATTCACTTACTACGATGTTTAAACGCATGACCGGGACAAATGCCACGATGCATGGGTTTCGCTCGACTTTCCGAGATTGGGCGGCTGAGAATGAAATAAACGACAGTGTTGCGGAGAAGTGTTTAATGCACTCTGCCGGCAACGCTGTCGTTCAAGCTTATCAAAGAAGCGACCTGTTGGAATTACGCCGTCCCGTCATGCAGGCCTGGGCTGACGCTGTTCTTGCTCTGCAGCCGTATGGGCAGCTTAGCGAACCAGTCTGAAAATTCTTTTTCCGTCCATACCTGGCGGCCTTTCATATAGTGGCCGCCGGGGAAGAAGCCTTCACGGATCCAACGCTCAATGGTTTTAATATGCCGTCCCGTGCGAACGGCTACATCACTTTTGTCGAGAATCTGTTTACTCATTTTTTATCCTCCACAGGGCTACTTCTTCTGACCTCTTCCAAAGCGATAAGTACTTTAATGCGGTTCTCGATGCACTCTTGTAGCGCGGTCCAAAAGCTAAAGTTATATCTGACGGGAGTCTCGTAATACTTTTTGACAGTCGCCCCGAGCACCCCTTTGTCTTTTAGGAAGCAGGCGTACCAGTATGAAAGCTCATGCCTTTCTGAGTCCGACAAACGCAAGGAGAAATGGCTTTCCGACTGTCTTTTCAGGTACCACAAAACTTTTTTAAGGTCCTGTACCTCCGAGGCGCCCTCCTTGTGTCCTGCCCTAAAGCAGTATTTGATGGTGTTCCCGAGGCAAAAGGGCAGACGCTCGCAGAAGTCAATGGGTTCGAGCTTGATGGACTGCTCTTCGTAGTGGGACGGATGATTAACTAAGTCGCTCATTTTGCTTTCTCCTCTTCCATGCGTTTCAGTTGACGTTCGATCTTGGCTTCCATGAGCTTGTCGATTTTCTCTCTGAACTCCGGTCTTTGATCTATCAGGTATTCCATTTGCCTTGCCATAAGAAGTACGTCGGCGAGTTTTACCGACTGAATTTCAATGCCGTAATAGTCGGCGATTTGTTTTAACTTATCGTTCATTTACATACCCTTTGAAAAATGAATCCACGTTCGGCGCGCCTAATTCTTTGAGACGCTTGGTGTTTAAGGCATAGGCGTATCCGTTGCGACATTGTCTAGTTCCTCTTGAATTCTTTCCCCGAGCCACCGAACCACGGGCACCGCCCATGAGTTGCCAATGGCCTTGTATCTCAGGGAGTCGGGACATTCGTTTTCGCCCTTGCTCCTGTAACTGATCTTCGTCCAGTCGTCCGGAAAGCCTTGGAGACGCTCGCATTCGACGGGAAGCAGCCGTCTGACTGCTGTTTCCTTGTGGAGGCATGGAACATTGCCTCCACCAGTTCCCATTTTTGCCAGCAATGTCGGCGCAATGTCTCCACAAACTCTGACGCCGTCAGGCCTGTAAGATATATCCAATATCAATGTCTCAGAGCCTCCTCCAAGCGTTCCCCCTTTTGCTTTTAAGGTTCCGGCGTTTCTGTCTTCGCGGAATATTCCAAAGCTGCTCTCAGCGTAGGCGGTAGTAACTTTCCTCTTTTCTGTGCTCTCGCGAGAATCCCCGAGCAGGCTCGGGCGCTCAAAAAGTACCTTTGCGGGATTGAACCCGTCACGAGAACTTGCGATAACGAAGACTCTTTTACGACGTTGGGGGACTCCGAAAAATTGAGCGTCGAGCGTGCGCCATGCGGCACTCCTTTCGGCGCCGGTAACGAGACCTGCGCTCGGCCATTTGTCGCTTGGTACTTCAAGGGGAACGTCCGCTCCACATAGTCCGCCCAAGAAGCAGCCGAAGGCATTGTCTTTAGTGTGGAGGACTCCGGGGACGTTTTCCCAGAAGATGATAGGGGGGGGTAGTCCATCTTCGTTGCGTGAATCTTCGATTGCATTTGCTATCTCACAAAAAGTTAGTGTTAAGTTTCCTCGGTTGTCTGCGAGGCTTTGCCTTTTGCCTGCCACGGAGAACGCCTGACAGGGCGTGCCTCCGCAGAGCAGGTCGGGTGCTTCAATTTCACGTGCTCTTATTCGCTCCGGCAGTGTGGTCATGTCCCCATAATTCATTGCCCACGGGAGACGCTGATCTAGGAGTTCGCACGGGAAAGGTTCTATCTCGGAGAACCATGCGGGTATCCATCCCAACGGTTCCCATGCGACGGAGGCCGCTTCAATGCCGGAGCAGACCGAGCCGAAAGTCAATGCCATTACTCGGGCCTCCTATAAATTCTTTGGTTAAGGACGGCGCGGGCCGTCGGGGGAAATCTCCTTGACGCCGCGGCTTCTTGTTTCTCGGCATTTGCTTGCTCCTTTGCCCGCTGTTCTTTTTTCTTGAAGGCGATCCACTCGCGGTTTCTCGCGTAATAGTCCTTTTGATAATCCTTATCGTCTGAGCTGAGACCGGAGTATCTTCTTTCGTATCCAACCATTAGTGCATGGTGGTAGGAGAGATGGATTGTGTAGTGCGCTAACCCTAACTCTTCCTCGATTTCGTACGGAGTTTTCCCGGCTGTAGCGAGTATTCGCACCTGTTGATCAATCGTCAGCATGCTCCTCTCCTAAGATTTCCTGCTTCCTGTCGAGAAGTACATCCAGTACGTCCCGCTTGGTTGCCAGTCTTTCTTTAACCGCTTCGTCGAGCGTTCCTTTGGCTATAAGGTAGTGAACAAAGGTCGGACGATCATGGCCTGCCTGAGCCTGGCGGACCGCGCCGATACGTTCAATGATCTGATCGTGTAGTTCGAGTGACCAAGTGCAGGAGAAAAAGACAAGGATGTTGCCTCCGTCCTGCAAGTTAAGTCCGTGACCGCAAGATGCCGGATGAGCGAGCAGCAACGGGACCTTTCCTTCATTCCAGTCACGAATAGTCTGCGGTGACTGGTCGAGCACTCGGGCGAAAGGGAAAGCCTGACGGATACGTTCCACCTCATGTCGATAACTGTAGGCGCACAGCACCGGCGCACCATTAGCTTCTTCAATAACAGATCCCAAAGCTTCGATCTTTGCAGTGTGGATGATGTTGTACCCTTCGCCGTTTTCAGTGTAGACCGCACCGCTTGCCATTTGCAGCAGGCGATTAGTTTTGACCGCAGCGTTTGCGGCCGTAATTTCTTCTCCGCTTGCAAGTTCAAGATAGAGCTCACGAGCGAATTTCCTGTACTGACGCATGACGTTCTTAGGCAGTTCAACCACAATGTCATTAAAAATATTCTTCGCCACATCAAAATAGTCCTCAGGGTTTACGGTTATCGCAACGTCAAAGAGAAGGGCTCTAATCTTTTGGTCTGATCCTTCAAAAGGCCTCCACTCACACCAGCGCTGAGCTGCTCCTCCATGCACGATCGGATAGAAATATTTCTTTTGGAAGGCCGAGAATGACTTGCCGAGTCTTTTGCCTCTGTCGATAAACCATAACTGTCCCCAAAGATCGAGCAAGCCATTTGGCGCGGGAGTGCCGGTAAGCTCCACGAAACCCTGGGACTTGTAGGCAACCGAGGCAAGCATCTTGGCACGCAGAGTGCCTTGGCGGGAGCGGAAACCTTTGAGGCGCGTAGCCTCGTCCACAACAATCAGATCAAACTTCCATTGGTCTCCGCTATAGTTGACGAGCCAAGGGATGTTTTCATAATTGATCGTGTAGATATCCGCAGGCTTTTCGTAGGCCTGTACTCTCTGACGCTGGTTGCCGCAGACGACTGACACCCGCAGACCCTTGAAGTCATCCCACTTCCGCACCTCATCAGGCCACGTGCTTTGAGCAACACGCAAGGGTGCAATAATGAGCGTCTTGAGCTTCGGATGCTTAAGTCTGATTCGACGGATGGCTTCCAGGGTGGCAGACGTTTTTCCGAGCCCCATGCCGGCGTAAACCGCACAGCGCTTTCGCCCCATGATGTGCCGGATGATCTTTTCCTGGTAGGAACGCGGAACGTATTTCATAAGTCCCTCGTCACATCCATACCGCCGAAAAGTCCCCAGCAGATAGCAGTTCTGATCGATTCCTCGTTGTTGCAGACAAAGACTTCAAAACCGCCTTCTTCTGAAAGAAGATCAATCATCCGCTGCTGAGGAGGTGAGAGCTTGCCGCGCTTCGGAGCTTTGAGCTCAATCAAAATATGCTTGCCGTCGCGCATGAGAAGCCAGTCGGGAGCTCCGACGGTTCCTTCGAACGAGAGCTTGAACGCTGAGATACCGAGCTTCTTGCAGACTTTCTTGAGGAAAAGTGTGTTTTGACCTTCAGGTGTTGTCATTTTCTGTGTCCTTAAAACCTAAAAGTTTTTGAAGTTCCTTCCATTCGTCTTCTGAAAAGTCCTCGAATTCAAACACCCTGACAGCCGTTTGAATCTGCAATAACGTTCTTGAACGGGACCAAGTCAAAGTCACGATCTGATCTACGTTAAGCAGACAGTCCCGGATTCTGAGTACATTCATTTGTCGGCCTCCAAAACATAGCGCTTGAAATAAGACTGATGGCTTTGTATTTCCCTCTGAATATCGTCGTTGTAACCGGCTTGGTAGCCGCGGGCGTAAGCAGATTCTTTAGCGGCTTTGACGCCTGCCTCATAGCCTGCCTCGTATGCACCTTTGATCTCGTCTTTTTCAGCGGTCATTTGTTTTTCTCCAGCTGAGACTCCACACAAAAAACGAGTGCTTCGTCCAAATGTTTCTTAGCTGCTATAACTTTTTCGACCAAAGTCCTAACATCAACTAATTCTCCAGAACCTCTTTTGACTGCAAGAATTTTAATTTCGCCTAGGTCTCTTTCTGCAAACTCAACAGCGTTAAAAAATAATGAAACGTTTGAAGTTCTTGTCTTTAAAATTTCAAATAAATCCTTTTTGGAGTTTTCCATGTTTATCCCTTCCTCATATACGTGCCCGCATTGCGGAACAAAAACGGCCAGACAGGTTCACAGAGTCATAGAAACAGAGCTTGAGCCCTTCGATGTCTATAAATACGTTAAATACAATCCGGGTTATGCAGATAGAAATGTGACGTTGGAAGATGTGGCTAAAGTGTATGACCCCGACTTTATCTGCATTACACACTGTCTTGATTGTGGAAAGCCAGTTTTGTGGAGGGAAGGAGGCATTGTTTGGCCTGTTCGAAAAGGTATGTCTCCGGTAGAAGAAATGCCGGGCGAGGCTAAAGAATTTTTCAACGAGGCGCAAAGCATCCTCTATCTTTCTCCCCGCGCAGCATGTGTTCTTCTTCGTTTGAGTCTTGACAAAATTTGCGATGAACAGGGGGTAGAGCAAGGTAACCTGTTTAATAGAATCGAAAAACTTAATCTCTCTCCCAGACTTAACAAACTTTTCCACGTTTGTAGAAAAATTGGAAATGAGGGTGCTCACGGAAGCATTTTTGATTTTTCTATTGCAAACCCTGAAGCTCTCGAACTCGCACGAGCCAGCTCTGCCTTCATCAACTTGCTTTCGGCTGAGATATTTACAGTCGAGGAAGCTCTGAACCATTATGCAAGCAGGATCGACGAGATAAAAGATCTTGGTAAACAGTGAAAGATTACGGTCAATGTTCATTTCACGCCTCTTTATTACCAACAAAACAGACAGATCAGCCACATGAGTGAGGCGCCGACTGCCGCACCGAATGAAAAATAAAAAACCTTGTCCATAACTCACTCCTTCCGATATCTGTAAGATTCAAATCCTGCGGCTACGAGCGGAAGTCCTTCGGCCCAATCCGGCAGTGCAGACATGAGCTCCTCCATCTGTCGATGATTTCGCGTTTCATCATCAGGTATTTCGCATATGTACTCGTCGTGTACAGATAGAACGATCTCGTACCCGGCCTCCTCTAGGCGAGGGCCCGCTTCAAGCAGCAGATCGCAAGCTACGGCCTGCGTCGCGTTTTCAACTAAGCGGCCTCCGTAGGTTTTTATGGGCTTCCACTTTTTTGAGTACTGCTCAATGCCGTAATAGGTCATGTCGCAGTGATCACTGGAGAGGGCGGGCGCCGGATAAACAAGCTTTCTTCCCGAGGGCAAGCGGACATACAGATAAGCTCCTTGCCGTTTCACAGATAGTTTCTTGCCCGCATTAAAGATGTGGTTTGGTGTTCCGATAGCTTCTTGGCAAGCGTTGCCTAAAGCTTCCCAAAGTGCGGTAATCCGGCTGTTGGCTCGCCTCCATGCGTCTGCAACAGAAGAGAAGGCCACCCAAGTTTCAGGCGTCATGTCCTCGACAAGTCCCTTTTTAATCGCCCAGTCGAGCTTTCCTTGGTTCTGGATCCACAACGAAGGATCAACTGCCTTGCGAATAGCAGCGACCATTTCTTCGACATCGATGTGGAAGTTTTCCACGAATGTTAAGAAGGCCTTTGGTCCGCCTTGGTAACCCATAGCGAGTTCCAGCACTTTTCCCATCTGCCGCTGAGCTTTAGTAACTTTGTCCGGATCAACGTTGAAAGTTCTGCCATAGGTAAGCTTGTAAAGGTCATGTCCTTTGTGGATCAGCTCACCTTTTTCGTTTGTCGCCCAATCAAAATCCCAGCCGTCCCTATACGGCAACTTCCATTCTTTGTCTTTGGTGAGCAGAGTGTCGTATTCCATGAAGGCGTTTAGCTTCCATGTCTCTCCTGCAAGCCAAGCCAGCACACGCCCTTCAACGTTTGAGTAGTCTGCGATGCAGAGCCTCTTTCCTTTCGGAGCAACAATGGCGCCCCTCACGCAATTGGATAAAACTTCTCCCGGATCAGCCCAGATATCCACGAGGCAATTATTTTTAAGAGACCAAATAGCGAGCTCAATCTCATCATTTGCAAGCGTCGGACGGGCCAGATTTTGAGGCTGGAAGTGTCGTCCTGCATATCGTCCGGTACGGGCTGCACCGCGGAACTGCATGGTCCCTTTAAGCCGATCTCCGACGACAATTGACTCGATCTTTTTAAATTTCGCAACGGAGTTTTTGGCCGACTTCACACGGTTGCGCAGATGCTCTTTGACTTCCTCAGGCACGTCCGGATCATCCAGCCGCTTATTTATTTCTGCTTTTGTGAAAGAGGTCATTTGCAGGTTGTAGCGTTCATTTAACCACTTCAGATATGCATCCCTCTGAGTTCCCGCAGAGACCTCACCGCCTGTGAGCTTCTTTGTTTTTTCAGCAAGAAGCTTTTTATTGAGTTCGGCAGTTTGAATCGCACCGTGAACTAAGTCCATATCTACGCAGATACCGCGGCGGTTAATAACTGCATCCAAGACCTGAAGCTTTTGCTCCATAGGCGTGCAATTTGCTTTTGGGAGTCGTTTATAGACCTCACGCATGGACTCGATATCCAGACGGCAGTAATTGATAAACTTCGCCCAATCTTCCGGATTAGTCTGTTTATTCCTGACCTTTCCAGAGGGTGTTGGTTTGCAAAATAGATTGATTAAACGCAGGCCGTCTTTGTCTTTTGCCTTATCCTGAGGCAGTCGGAAAACTTCACATAACCCTGCGAGATTCCCGGGAAGGCCATGCTGATAGGCGATGAGCATGGTGTCCACTAGTGTCTCAAGCGGCAGTGTGGGGCCTCCGTTGGTCTGATAAGAGAGGAAGACGGTATCGAACGCCTGTCCGTTCTGCCAGACATGCAGCCGTTTCCCCAATCCCACCTCTTCAAGTGCTTTAAGCAGATCAGGCGGCATCGGCTCGTTATGCACGTCCCAGACTTTTGCAGGAGCATCATCCAAGGCATAGCCCCAAAGCAGGACTCGGGCGTCCGGGCTGGCTGCATACGCATGAGTGCCGCGGGTTCTTAAATTGACGGAACTGAAAGTTTCTAGGTCAAAGTAGGCAATAGGTAGAGAATCCATTCAAGTGTCTCCGATAAAAATTTGGAGGCAGAACGTGCATAGAAGCGCTCTTCTATTTAGAACCGGTGGTAAAGGCTATGACACGCCTGTAGCCGGCCCGGGGAAGCGTCCCCGACTGCACACGTCCTTACCTTATCAAGAGGCACTCGAATGAATGCCTCTATGATAAAGCATCTGCCTTAATTACCAGGGGTCTTCCTCGTTCTCAGGCATGTTGCCGACGGTCGATTGGGCGGACAGGTCAGGGAAGTCTCCGTCTTCAACTCTTACGCCGCCTTTACCGAACGGCTCTCCGGATTTCAGAAATTGCAGGGCGCACAGATCGCATCCGACACCCGTAACAACTTGGTCGTAGCAGAAAAATGAGAGCTTGACGTTAGCAACACATCCGTCAGTGATAGCCTCCGGATCGTCTTCTGTTGTTGCACGTCTCCAGTCGAGGCCGCACATCTGGGGAGCCAAATTCTTTCCGCCCTGACCGTTCTTTCCTCTGTATTCTTTGCGTTTGGCGTTGATAGCGTAATAAGTCTCTCCGGTGTTTTCGTCTTCAAATTCTCGGCAGCACATGTTTTTGGGAGAATTCGTGGCGATTTTCTTAAGCATCTGAGTTGCTTTTTGCCCCCATTTTTCTTGAGCAACCTTGCTGATCAGATCTTTAACCTGATCAAACTGCTCCTTAGAAATGCGAATCTGAGCGCTCCATTCCTTCAGTTTGGAGACTTCTTCCTCAGTCTTGTCTTCCGTTCCATAAGGACGGACAGGGGTGTAAACGTGAGGGAAGGCAATACGTACGTCTTTCAGTACGATAACGTTGGTTTTCTTAGTCATTATGACTACTCCTTAAAGTATTGTGGACAAGACCGTTTAATGGTTTGGATGGCCTTATCGATGGCGGCAGTGCGTTCTTTGGAATAAGGTCTGCCTGTTTTTGCCGCTCGCTTAAGAAGGTCTTGAGCAAACGGCGGTAAAAGCTGGTTTCTATCCTTAGGCTGCTGGTGGTTGATTTCCATCTCCGTTATCCTTGAAATCGTCTTCTTCAAATCCCAGAGATAACGCAGGCGCAGGATCCGTGATCGGAACTAGTTTCGGTGCTCCCTCCTTCCGGACAATGAGCTCTTTAAGCTGCGGCCACTGAGTTTTTAAGCCGATGACGGTTCGCTTACTTTCTTTGTTTTCCGGGTCGAGGAGCTTCTTACAAAGCTTTTCAGCCTGAGTTGGACTGATCACTTTGCGGACATACATATCATCTTGGCGAACCTTGAACTTCTTCAGAAGAGCTTCGGCTTCCGCTGCATCTTTCCAAGTGCGGTTTCCGAGGCCTCCGGCCACAAGCTTCACTCCGGGTACGTTTTTGCCCTTGAGGATTCTGTCTTTGATTTCTTCCTCGACGTCTTTGAAGTACTTCTCAAACATAGGGATGCTGTTGAAAATTCGACCGAGCATCTCGGCTTCACTGATAGCCGGCGCCGGAAGCTCTACATCGAGAGAAAGGGCAGAACTGAGGGATTGAGAACGAGCAGGACAGAAGTTTTTAGCCTTGCACCACTGGCACCGTTCAACATCCGGGGCGTAATCCTCATCGATAGCCGCTTTGTCATTTCGAATTTCATTTGCCCTTGCCGCGGCAAGAACTGCATCCGGTACCCATTTGAGTAATTCGCCGCGAGTAGTACTCCACTTAGAGATGTTGTCAGCCCGGGGCTGAACAATGCAAAGGTGAACCTTTTGGATATCTGCGAATTCAAAACTGGATAAGATGCCGAGCGCATAGAGCATCATCTGCGGGTTCTTTTTCGCGCTAACAATCTTTCCTTGTCCGTGTTTGTAGTCAAACACATAGAGTTCTCCGCCGCTTATCACGTAGCAATCAACGGTACCCCAAGTGTCTTTGACTCCGACAACAAGCGAGAGATCGACCGACGTCTCAATACCCGCGGTCTCGGGCTCTTCAAAATACGTATCCCGAACGGTCTCGAGATAGGCTTTAATGTGAGGTCTGAGGGATTCATCAAGAATCTCAGGAACGATTTCATCAGGTTCTTTGCCTTCCGAAAACATAATGCATAAGCACTGCTCAGCAACCGAATGAGCGTCTGTACCTTCGTCGGCATAGGCTCCGGCATCAGCTAGAGAAGGTTTCTTTTTAACTGCTTCTTGCTCTTCCCAAGGAGCGGCTACGCAATCTAGCCAACGGAAAGCTGAAGAGGGCTGTAAAAAGGAATGTTTGTGCTCTCCGGTCTCAATAATGGGGACGATGCTAGGCATGAGTAGCCTCCAGGGATTGCAGTTTCTGAGAAGCGAACTCAATGAACTTGAGCTTTAATTCATAGGAAAATTCCTTAGCGTTTCCTCCGTGACCGAAAGATCTGATGAACTCTACAACCTGTTTTCGACCGCCCAAGGCATTGCACAGTTGTTCACACAACTTCTTAACTGTTGCTGTTGCTTGCTCCAACATTTCTTGGGTTGGACTGTCAGTCTCAATCGACTGCTCTTTCTCCGATACTTCTGTAGGCACTTCTTTCGTCTGAGGTTCAGAAGGCTTCTGTTTAGGTGCTTGGACAGGCGCGGAAGGAACTTCAGCCATTTTCGCCTCGTTCAGCACGGGGGTGGGAGAGGGCTGCATTCGCATTTTTGCGGGGCTAATGACTGCCTGAGAAATCGCATCCGCAAGTTTAGAAATCGCAGCCGTTTTTTCTTCTTCGGTTTTAATGAAGCGTCCAAAATGCTCATTAAATGTTTTAAGTTCAGTTTCAATGCTCATTTAAATAAATCTCCTTTTTAGAGGATCAACAATGGGAAGACTGCTCAATAGGAACCGGAAAAACTTCCGGCTTTACTGATTCCTTTAATATTTGAACCATCGGGGAATTGGGGCCAAGGAACTTCAGGCGCCTAGTTAAGTCCACTCGGGCGGTAAATTTGATTTTTTCTTTCCCGCTGTCTAATTGCTTAGCAGCAGTGCGAAGGGCCTCACGGATTGAGCCTGCCACTAGGACGCGATAGACCAGCGCGCGGGAAAAATCGTCAACCTGAGTAATTAAGGGACAGCCGGAAAAGCTCGAATCAAAATAAATAAACGAGACAACCGGAGCCGGCTTGTTATCAATCGTTAAACGAGCGATATACTTGGCTGAGGCCTTGATACCGTCTAAGGCTTCCGGAGCCCTTACCGCTCTAATTTCAATCCTTCTAAAAACCATTTTTCGCTTGTCCTAAAAACGAAAAAGGACGCGCCCGGGGTTTTATCCGGATGCGTCCTTATTTATGTTTGGGGATCGTCCCAAAGGTCTAAAAACTTTGTTAACTAAAAGCGCCGGGGTTTTAATCCGGCGCTTCAATCTTTAAAAACTTGTAAATGCTTCTAATCTATTAGCTTATCTTTGATCTTTTTAGGTAATTTATCTAGTCCCTTTGCCGCTCCGTAGATTAAAAGCAAGGCAATTCCACAAAAAATATATTCGTTTCCTAAATCAAAATACAAAAATAGGAAAAGCAGCGGAATAAGGATACCGAAGATTAAGACATAAGCAAAAATGGGCTTTATCATTTTTCACAATCCTCACTTTGGATAAGGATCATTTTAGAAGCCATTCACAAGTTTTTAAAGAACGAAACGGGCTATTACTAACCTGCTTTTAGTTTTATAAATCCACTCAAGAGAATGAACTTATAGAACCCGGCCCGGATTTAAGGAGGCGGCCGGTGTCCTCCGGTGCTGCCTAGGCGTTAAAAGCAGCTATCACTTCACGGCGCCGGGCGGTTGGTTTTAGGCACCTGGATTCAATTGGAGCCGCTGTATTTTCGGTGTCAATACGCAGCCAAGTAATCAAGCGCCCCGTTGTGAAAATCTCGTAACGATATTTACCGACAGTGAAATCATCTAACATTTAGACAACCTCCTGGCTATTGTGGCGGGGCTTGACGGCTATAGGTTCACAATCACCGTAGGCGCCTGAAATATCGCACCGTCTATATTCAGAGTTATCGACAGATTTTCTAATTACGTCGATAAATTCCCATTCTTCTTCAAACTTCTGAAGGGCCTCCATGTCTCCTACTGTGAGGTTATCCGTATCGCCGTTTACCAGATAAGGCAGATAAAAGGAAAGGCAGTAAAGGACATTCATATCAGCCGGGAGCCCAGTCTCAGGGTTATATAGGCGCGTCATGTAATCGGATATGGAGTAGTTCCCGGAGGCCTGATCCCAGTAATCACCTTCTAAAGTGTCATACCAGTTATCACCGTTCCCGGTGATGACGCTGCTAACCGCTTCCAGCACTTGAGACAATTGGACGTTATCCCACTTATCGAAGTCTCCCCAGTCAGTGAGGTTATTGGAATACAAGGGGATAAACCCGGAGCAGGGTTCAAGAGTCTTACGGACATATTCCCGGAAATATCCGAAGTGCTCGGTATCGAGCCAAGTTAATAACTTTTGAATGTCATGGCGCGGGATATCGCAATAAATTCGATCAGTCTCGAAGTTGTAAAACTGAGGGCGCCATAATTCGACGAAAGTGGCGGAAATATCAACGCCTGTATTTTTGAGAATCCAGTAAGGGAAGTGCTCGGCGATACCTTCCGCCGTATCCTCGAAAAGTTCAGAGTAATCAATATCGAAATCATCGCTTGTAAGATTCAGGCCCTCTTCCTCGTTGATTGTCTCGATTTCCCTGGTTACATCGTTATCCAGCTCAGCCGAAAGGATGGACTCATAGAAACCACCAAAGGGAAGGTACACACGTGCGACACTGGCAGCAGTCTTATTTAATTTCGTCATAGCCGTGCTCCTGTTAGATATTGAGTTCCCCGGAAAAGTAAAGCTCATTGATAATTTCAAGATCCTCAGTGTCAAGCTCACGCGTGGCGGTACCTCCGGTGCTTCTTCCAGTTGCATGAAGAAAGGCGCCTGTGTTATCTAACCAATAGAAGTAAAGAGTTGGACCGCCGGATTCAACTAATAGGAAGGCGCCGCAATTCTTGCGTTCATCATCAAAATATTTTTTGATATCGAGCGGGTCAATGAAGGGATTAACTAAATCAGTAATGAGTGCCGCGGTTTCGTCGAAGGTGAAAAGGCCCAACGTGTCTCCCTTTTCGGCGTGGTCGATATCTCCAAGTGCGTAGTCAATGAGTTTTTTGACATCGGAATCAGATAAGAATCTGTACAAGTCTCTAACAATGTCCAGGCGCTCAATATTCAGGCAAGCCGGGGCAAACTGGTAAACAGCGAAACAGCGGGCGGCTTCTTCAAGGTTATTTAAAACATTGTAGGCAGCACGGATGTCAGACAAGAAAGAGTTAATTTCGTCGTCCGGAGTTTCCAGAGGCTTACGGATTTCAACCGCGGCGGGAGCTGCCGGAAGAGTCAAACCGTCGATAATGTTTTTAAGGGCTGCAACTGCAAGAGGAGCCGGATAAGTGTTAGATGTGAAGTTTGTTGTCATATTTTTTACCTTTAAATATTGCTTTAAGTTGTGTATCGAATTAAATTCGATAACTGAATACTAGCACTAAAAAGCAATATAAAGCAATAAACAAAAAGCAATATCAGAGAATTTAAGGGAAAATACCTATACCTGTCTCTTATACACATCTGACGCTGC
>ERZ1694708.567-NODE-567-length-16578-cov-10.680869_pt1 | contig 16578 bp, 23 predicted proteins | sample MGYA00581714_ERZ1694708 | MGnify/ENA primary metagenome ERZ1694708 (study PRJEB42213, sample SAMN07424259) | human gut metagenome | biome: ENVO:00009003; feature: ENVO:2100002; material: ENVO:00002003 | host: Homo sapiens | place: USA | collected 2014 ...
GGAGAGCATCTGCCTTACAAGCAGAGGGTCATAGGTTCGAGCCCTATAGGTCCCACGAAGCCCGCGTGGCGGAACTGGCAGACGCGCAGGACTTAAAATCCTGTTGTAGCGATACAGTACCGGTTCGATTCCGGTCGCGGGCACGATTTAAAACAGCTTCAAATCCTTGTAAATCAAGGGTTTGGAGCTTTTTTATAATGTCATGTATCATTTGGTCACACATTTGCTACGCAAATATGTGACCAAATGATACATGATGCAGCCTCGGCTCATCTGCGGAGCAGATTATGCATGAGCCGAGGTTCTAAGGATGTTTGAAAATTTGTATGCAGGTGTATGCAACCTTGATAAATAGGCACTTTCTATTATTTTTTAAGAACTTAAGGCACATTGAAATGCGTTGTACGTTTCCTCAAGTGGTGTTACAGGTCTTAAATAATGTAAGGTCATGGCTGATGTTGTATGTCCTAATAATTGCTGTAATGTTGTTAAAGGAACTCCATTTTTATATAACATGGATGCCACAGTAAATCTAATTTTGTGGCTGGAATGTGGAGTTACACCTGCCATAAGACAATATTTTTTTAACCAACGATTAAATGCATCTTTGTTAAGCTGTTTACCATCATGCATTAGAATATATTCGCCATCTGGATTGATAGTGCGGATACGTTCAAGGATTTCTTAGGATACTCCTATAGGTAATGCTGTATTTGAAGCATTCAAGTGGTTTATCAATGACAAGAGCGTTTAATGGACAAACTGAGTTGGGTGTAGTCTTTAACTCCTTCTCTGCTTCGAGGCAGTCAATGCGGAGCATATAGCCAGCAGATGTATAAACATTAATACTATTACGTTGTGGATTGTATTCTGCAAATATCGTTCTCATTGTATCGAATCTCCTTATCTTTCAATCAATCATCAGTTACAAAAAATCAGAAGAATTTCAATCAGTTCACTAAGTCGTTTTCATTTTATGTTATACTGCTTTATGTGATTTCCTTGGTTTAATCAGTTAAACGAAAGAGAGGATATTGTAATGGATATATTAGAGCTTATGAAAGAAAGACACAGCGTGAGGCAGTATAAAAATCAGGCGATCGACCTAGCTAAAAGAGAAGCAATAAATGCCTTGATAAATGATGTCAATGCGAAAAGTAAATTATCAATTCAGGCTTTTTATGATGAACCAAAATGTTTTAATTCTTTTATGGCTCATTATGGGAAGTTTGAAAATGTAGAGAATTATATTGCCATTGTCGGAAATAAGAATGAGCAGGAAAAGGCAGGATATTATGGCGAGAAAATTGTGCTGAAATGTCAGGAACTCGGTCTTAATACCTGCTGGGTAGGAATGACGCACGGTAAATCAAAAGCAGAAATAAAAAGAGGACAGAAACTGCTGGTCATTATTTCTCTGGGATATGGAGAAACGCAGGGAGTTCCGCATAAAAGTAAGAGTATAGCGGAACTTGGAAAGGCAGATCAAAGTACAGAATGGTTTGACAGGGGAATGGAAGCGGTAAGCCTTGCACCTACTGCTGTAAATCAGCAGAAGTTTCTTTTTGAACTGAAAAATGGAAAAGTTACAGCAAAAAATCTTGGAGGATTTTATTCTAATATGGATCTCGGAATTGCGAAATATCACTTTGAAGCAGCAACCGGGCATGAGGTAAAATGATAGCTACAAAGGAAACGGAGTGATTAGTCAATGCGAACAAAAAGTACAGGTGCGGTTTCAATCATAGGTGGTGCGGATGGACCAACAAGCGTTTTTATAGCAGGAAGATCCCAAAAACAACCTTTGAAGCTCAGAATCAAACAGGCTATATATAGACATAAGAGGAAAGAAGTAGAAAAGACAATTGTTGCAGATCCGCATTCTCTGGTTGAAACTGTGCAGTATGCAAAAAAGAAATATAAATTTACGGAAGCTGCGCCGACTGACAGGGAATATCTGGAACAGCGGGAATGTCTGAAAGAGAGCCTGATCCTGCAATATAAACCGGAAGTTTTGGGTGAAATGCAGGACATCCCTGCACCGGACTATACAGATGAGGAAGCTATCAAAAAATATATTGAGAAAATGGAAGTGCGCCGTGAAATGATCGCAGAGCTGCCTGATAATATAATTCCCATGGATTTTCATTTGTACAGAGTGCAGGTTGGAGATAGTATGTTTGAGATGGGAATAGATTACAAGTGGGATATATTGGGGATTTCCTATTCCGGCGATAAAAAAGAAATGAAATTTTATGAGAAAATCTCAAAAGAACTATACAGGTATTATGGTGTTGAAGAAGCGGATATCAAAAATAAAACGAAAAGATATTCAGCTTTGGTTACAGTATTGAGTACATAAGGATAAACTGGTTTTGTATTATGCAAAGTTTGGATTTCAGGATGAAGGCGTTACGGATAAATCCACACATGGAAATGTCATGTGGCATCAGATGCGGCTGTCTTTCTGGTAAATTCTTATTTGAAAAATAGTAAAAAAATACAGCCAGTAATAAGATACTAACAGAAGGGAGAAACAAAATGGAATACAGAAAATTTGATAATGTAATAATAGCGAGAATTGACAAAGAGGAGGAGATTTTAGAGCAACTGAAAGCAATTGCTATAAATGAGAATATAAAGCTTGCCAGTATCAATGCTCTTGGAGCTATCAATGATTTCACAATTGGAGTATATAAGACAGATGAGAAGAAATATTACTCAAACAGTTTTAAAGGATATTATGAAATTACATCACTGACAGGTACGATCAATACGATGAATGGGGAATATTATGCGCATCTTCATATGAGTGCCGGAAATGAGAAAGGTGAAGTGTTTGGAGGGCATCTGAACAGAGCTGTCGTGAGTGCAACCTGTGAGATGGTAATTACGGTCATTGATGGAAAAGTTGACAGAGTTTATGATGAAGAAACAGGGCTTAATGTATTTAAGTTTGACTAGATTCCGGTTTGTTACATAGTTGGTCAGAGAGAAAATCGGAATTTTTTGTGTAAAGGAGAAATGAATGAAACTACTTGTGATAGATATACAAAAAGGAATAACAGATAGTAGACTTTTTAATTTTGAAGCATTTATTGATGATACTACAAGAATTATAAAAGCAGCTAGAGATAATCAAATAGAGGTTATCTATTTTCAGCATGATGATGGACCGGGAACAGGGTTTTCAGTCGGTGATGAAGATTTCAAAATTGCAGAACAAGTGATGCCAAAGGATGGGGAAAAGATATTTATAAAAAATATCAATAGTTGTTTTGGAAATAAAGATTTTACAGATTATATTAAGGATGATAATATATTAATGATAGTAGGACTACAGACAAACTTCTGTATAGATGCAACTGTGAAATCTGCATTTGAAAGAGGATATAAAGTAATTGTTCCGCAAGGGGCAAATTCAACGTTTGATAACGAATATATGACTGGAGAGGAAACCTATAAATATTACAATGATATGATGTGGCCAAAGAGATTTGCTACATGTGTGTCTGTTGATGAAGCAATTAAATTGATGGAAAGTAAATCGTAAGTTGAGGGATAATGTTAAAAACAGAGAGATTACTATTAAGAAAATGGCAGGAGTCGGATGCAGAGAGTCTGTTCGAATATGCAAAGAATCCGGAAATCGGTCCAATCGCAGGCTGGCCGCCACATAAATCGGTAGAAGAAAGTCTGCAAGTGATCAGGAATGTACTGAACGGTGCGGAAAGTTATGCCATTTGTGAAAAAGAGAATGGGAAAGCTATCGGTGCGATTGAACTGATATTGAACGGGCATACAGATATGACTGATCGGGATGATGAGAGTGAGCTGGGCTATTGGCTGGGACAGCCGTTCTGGGGCAGAGGCTATGTACCGGAGGCAGTCAGAGAGATTCTGCGCCACGGCTTTGAGGATCTTGGGATGCATACTATATGGTGCGGCTATTATGATGGTAATCAAAAATCGAAACGAGTGCAGGAAAAGGTTGGATTTGTTTATCATCATACTTGTGAAAATGTTCCGGTGCCACTGCTCAATGAAACGAGAGTGGGACATACAAATAGAATGACAAAAGAGCAGTGGGAGAAAATGAAATTATGTCAGATTTTATAGTGAAGTATAACGAGTTAACCGCAGAACAATTTATTGAATTGTGGGAAACGGTATGGGGAGATGGACCGTCATTTGAACAGACAAGGTTAGCAATGATGCATACTATATTTAGAGTTTCTATATGGGATGGAGATTGTATTGTCGCGATGGCAAGAATGAATGGTGATATGGGACTTAATTACTATATTAAGGACGTTGTTGTCAGACCTGAATATCAGGGAAAAGGTATCGGGAAGATGTTAATAAATGAATTAATAAGATTCATAAATGACAATGGAGTGAAAGGTACAGATATTTTTGTGGAGTTATGTGCAGTCCCTGATAAGATCCAATTTTATGAAAAGTTTGGATTTGAGGCAAATGAGGCACAAAGATTGAAAATTTATCATCACGTTGAATAATGCTAAATTCTGGTGTTTAGAGATAGAATCATGAGGTGATTTTGTGAGAAAAAATTACCATGGTTTCGGCATTTGCAGTAGATAACCTGAAACATGGTGAGTACGTGTAAATGAGATTACAGAGAAAACACATTTGTCCAGACCGGCAGTGTCTCATCATTTACAAATTCTGAAGGGTGCGAGAATATTGAAAATGAGACGGGAAGCAACAAAAAATTATTATTATTTTGACCCGGATATGAAAAGTTTTGAATTATTGATTGGTGTTTTAAAAAGGGCGGTCAGTATGACATCTGATTTACCCGACAGGAGTAAAAATGATGAAGATTGAAACGATATAAACATTTCTGGACCATTATATGATGCTGATACAAAAAAAATAAGTGTAACTGGTGCTTAGAGATAAAATTAGGAGAGGTTATTGATGAAGATCATAGAGGTTACAGAAAATAAAAAGCAATATCTTGATCTGTTGTTATTGGCAGATGAGCAGGGAAATATGATAGACCGCTATCTGAATAAAGGCAAAATGTATGTGCTGGATGATAACGGAATCAAGTGTGAGTGTGTCATTACAAATGAAGGAAATGATGTGCTTGAAATAAAGAACATTGCAACAGTTCCGGAACTTCAAGGCAAAGGTTATGCAAAGACCTTGATTGATTTTATCATTGAGAAATACAGAGGACAATATGCTGTTTTGCAAGTAGGAACAGGAGATAGCCCATTGACAATACCTTTTTATGAAAAATGTGGTTTTATTCGTTCGTATACTATACCATGTTTTTTTACAGATCATTATGATCATCCAATATATGAGGCTGGGGTACAATTGGTGGATATGGTGTATTTGCAGAGGTTACTATAAAGAAATTATATGGTGCGGCTATTACAAAAGTACGGAGGGAGATGATTTTTTGAGGGAAAAAATTTATAGAGGAATATATGTTGATTCATGATAGAATGGTAGTGACAGAAGGGATAAATAGAATAGGAGTTACATCATGAAAAGTTTACTGATCAAAGATACAACAAAGGAAGAAAGAGAAGCAATCGTAGCAGAGTCACTTGGAAATATAGAGGGTGGCTGTGATGGGTGTGCACCGGGCATTCTGGAAATGTACCAGCCATATATTGATGGTAAGATGGAGCTGCGCGAATGCAATATGGCATTCAGAACACATTATGTTTCGGGAGAAGAACAGCCGGTCAGAAACGGTTGTGGATATGTCAGGTAAGCAATATGACGATATATCAATATGGTGAGCAGGCGGCAGAGAATGTGTTGATCCAGCTTGTGGGAGAGCATGATCTGCCTACGGTAGAGGACGAAGTCAGAGAGATACAGAAAATGACCGAACGACCATTTTCGCTTATCGCGGCAAAGGTGGATGCGTGGAATCAGGAACTTACGCCATGGAAAGCCCCTGCTGTATATGGTACAGAAGAATTTGGAGACGGGGCAGCACAGACACTGGAAGAAATCAAGAAGCTGTGTGCAGACAAAAGTAAAACCTATTATATCGGAGGCTATTCTCTTGCGGGGCTTTTCTCGTTGTGGGCGGCTTACCAGACGAATCTGTTTGCAGGTGTGGCAGCAGCTTCGCCTTCCGTCTGGTTTCCGGGCTTTATCCCTTATATGAAAGAGCATGAGATAAAAGCGGAAAAGGTTTATCTGAGTCTGGGTGAGAAGGAAGAAAAGACCAAAAATCCGGTTATGGCACAGGTGGGAGCCTGCATCCGGGAATGCTATGCGCATCTGCAGGAGAGCGGGCATTTGTGTACGCTGGAATGGAATCCGGGCGGACATTTCAAAGATCCTGTTTTACGAACGGCAAAGGCATTTGCATGGCTGATGAATGAATAGGAGGAAAGGCTATGTTCTGGGATAAAGTAGCGGGTGTTTACGATATTTTTACAAACATTATAAACAGAAAAACACATCAGACCTTATGTGCAGTGATAGCGGATCTGATACGACCGACAGATGAGGTACTGGAATGTGCGTGCGGAACAGGTATGCTGAGTGGTGTGATCGCCGGAAAATGTAAGAGTCTGATCGCCACAGATTTTTCTCTACCAATGCTGAAAAGAGCAGAGAAAAAATGTGAAAGTTACAGTAATGTAACGTTTCAGCAGGGTAACATATTGCAGATTGATTTTGCAGCGGAAAGATTTGATGTGGTTGTAGCGGCGAATGTCATTCATCTGCTGGAGGAACCGTATAAGGCACTGCAGGAGCTTGACCGTGTCTGCAAAAAAGGTGGCAGGATCATTATTCCGACTTATATGAATGAGAATGAAAAGGGAGAAAAGAATGCGATTACGGCGCAGATCGGAAAAGCAGGAGCTGATTTTAAAAGAGCATTTACGCTTACTTCCTATCAGAAATTTTTTTTGGACGCAGGGTATCAGGATGTAACCTATACATGGTGCGATGGCAAAGTGCCATGTGCTGTGGCGGTGATCATAAAATAACAGAGGACTATTATAACGACAAGGAGAAAGCATTACATATGGAATTACAAAAAGGAAGACCACAGGATACAACAGGCAGGCTGGCAAAGGAGATACGGACATATGATCTCTTAGATCAGCTTGGTATTTCGTATGAGCGCATCGATCATGCGCCTGCGATGACGATGGAGGACTGTCAGGAGATCGATGAGGCATTGCAGGCAACTGTCTGCAAGAATCTGTTTTTGTGCAACAGACAGGAAACGGCGTTTTATCTGTTGATGATTCCGGATACAAAGACGTTTCATACAAAGGATCTGTCTGCGCAGATCGGTTCGGCAAGACTTTCCTTTGCAAAGCCGGAATACATGGAGAAGTTTCTGGATATCACACCGGGTTCTGTCAGTGTGATGGGACTGATGAATGATACGGAAGATCAGGTGCAGCTTTTGATCGACGAGGATGTGCTTTCGGGAGAAATGATCGGATGCCATCCGTGCATCAACACGTCCAGCATCCGTTTTAAGACTTCTGACCTGATCGAGAAACTATTACCGGCAATGCATCATTCTTTTATCCAGGTAAAGCTGTAGGAGAGATCAGGTACAATAGCGGAAGGTTTTATCTGTGATAATACGGGCAAAGATCAGACCGAATGGCAATGCAAGAATAACAAGCAGTGCGGAAGCAAGCCATGAGGCGGCAACGGTCAGGTTCATAACGCCCAGATTGTAAAAGCCCTTGTACAGATATAAGCCCGGAACCATAATAACGATCGAAGGGACTGTGATGGATATACGCGGATATCCGGACAGTCCTTTTAATGTGGAAGCGAGGATACCGGCGATAAAGGCACCGATAAATGCCGCTGCAGCCGGGGGAAGGGAGAAAAGATCGATGAGCTCGAGTCTCATGGTATTAGAGACAGCACCGATCAGCCCCGCTGCTGCAGCAAGCCGGACAGGACTGTTGAACATCATGGAAAATCCAAAGACGCCACAGAAGCCGGCCAATAAACGAAGCAGGATCATCTGCCACAGTGCCAGGTTCAGGGGAAGAAACGGAATAGGTTTCAGCCCGAGCAGCATGGCAAGGATCCAGGCGGTCATAGTCGCAACGGTAATAATGATCAGAGAATACATAAGCCGTTCTATACCGGAACGCATATCCAGCTTGGCAAGGTCAATTCCGCTTGTGATAAACGGAAAGCCCGGAATAATGAACAGCATGGAACAGATATAGCCCGCTTCATGCTGCAGATTTACTTCAAATACAAGCTGCAGGAACTTCAGAAGCACTGTATAGGTAAAGCAGGCAGCGGAAACAGAGGAGATAATGCATAGGAATAAAGTAAAATGATGCTTTGTCAGTTTACACCGGATGTAATTACCGATTCCTGCGCCAATGAAGGCGCAAAGCATCTCGATCATACCGCCGCCAAGTAGAAACGTAAATGCACCGCATGCCAATGCAGCGGAAACAGCGAGTGCCACCGGGGAATACAGGCTGTGGATCCGTTCAATTTCATCCAGGGCAGAATGAATTTCATCGCAGCTTAGCAGCAGTTCTTTTTCCTGAAAATGGATCACAAACTTTTCCAGACGATTCAGTTGTGAAGTATTGACACCGGTGTTTGTCAGACAGAGAGACTGTGTAAAACTGTTGTCGCCGTCAAAGCAGGTATAGTTAATGGACATCAGTCCGATATCCACGGTGCAGGTAATATTCATCAGTTCTGACAATTCATTCATGGAGCTGCGCACACGCCAGGCTCCTGTTCCGCAGGCGAGCATCATAATGCCGACTCTTCCGATCACGGATGCCTTGGCATCCAGACTGGCTTTGGTGATCGGAACAGGATTTTCTTTGTCTGCATAATCGTGCCAGTGGATCTCCATATGATTTTTTTTGACAGGTATTGTGACAGTAGAAGCTTTCATGATATACTCCTTATTCTGATGTCAGGTCTAAACTGTTGCTTCCGGCTAATTTAATCATTTCTTCACGGCAGGACAATACAAGACCGTCTATGGCACGCATGTGATGGAGCATATTGGATTCAAACTGATGGATCGGCAATAAAACGCCGAGTTCATCAAAGCCTTTACCGGATTTTATGCCGGTATCCTGCCCATAGAAGACGATGGCAGAAAAGGCTTCTTTCTGGATATCCTGAAAGGCAGACCAGATAATATCATAAGCCTGTGCCTCTGTCAGATGCAGTTTCTTTGTATCAGGAAGTGCATAAAGAATTAAAATACCTCTTTCTTTGTCTTCCTGCTTTTCGCAGATCTGCATGCCGGTTGTATAATAGCGGACCAGATGATAGCCATCTGCCAGATATAGTTTGGAACGTGGCGCAGCATGGTGTGCCTCATAGATTTCATGAAATTTCTTGTATTCGTGCCGGGTAACTTTGTCCGACTTATCTGGCAGCAGATTTCCTTCAGCATCTGTGAGAAGAACGGGATTCTCGCCGCTTTTCCCATGGAAACGGCGGGGGATCAGGTAAGCCTCCTTTAACAGATCAAACATACTTCTGTTGCAGAGCTCCAGTAAAAGGGCGCTGACATCTCCGTTCTTATAAGCATTGAGCAATACTTCCGCAAAATGCTGTGGATCAGCGTCCATTTCTCTTTTATCATCACATAAATGATCATAAAATGTTTCCATCAGTCTTTCACAGGATTCTTCTGAGGAAAGAATTCTGGAAAACATATTTTCCACTTCTTCTTCCCGTGGTAATACTAGTGCCATAAGATCATCTCCTTACCATGGCGCATTTGTCTGTGTATGATTGGCTTTTCATATGAATTTCCTGATTACAGTAAATACATCTGTACTTTCCGGAGGAGGACATACGGAAGATGTGATCGCAGTCTGTCTCAATACTGGTAATACAGCGGGGATTCTGACACCGGATCACATTTTTCAGTTCCTTTGGTGGTACAGGATGTACCTTTCTGTCTACTGTACCGTTCTGGATGTAGATAAGGGAAATCTTGTCATCCAGATATCCTAAAATATCCAGCCGGGACGGTACTGTGGTACCTTCGATCTTGATCAGGTCTTTTGTTCCGTATTTCCGGCTTTTTACATTTTGTAAAAGTGCAACGGACTGACCGGAAGCCTCCAGATCGAGAAGACGGTAGATTTCCATCCCTTTTCCCGCTGTAATATGATCGATCACAATTCCATTTTGTATGGATTCAACCTTTAACATGAAAGTATTTCCTCCTTTGTCTGTGGATCTGGGATACCAAGCAGTGACATGATGAGTGCCATTCGCAGGTATACACCGTTTTGTACCTGGTCGAAATAGGCTGCCCTGCTGTCGTCATCCACATCAAGTGTGATTTCATCGACTCTGGGGAGCGGATGCAGAACGGGCATATCGGGAGCAGCCAGCTTTAGTTTATCCGCAGTCAGGATATAGGTGCCTTTCAAACGGATATAATCTTCTTCGTTGAAGAAACGCTCCTTTTGTACTCTCGTCATATACAGGACATCCAGCTTCGGGATTGTTGCCTCCAGATCAGTTACCTCATGGTAAGTGGTATTGGATGGTTTTAAAGTATCCTCCACCAGATATTCGGGAACCCGCAGCTCATCCGGGGAAATGAAATAAAATGTATTGCCGGGAAAACGGACGAGACTGTTTACGAGAGAATGTACGGTACGACCGAATTTCAGATCCCCGCAAAAGCCTATGGTAAGATGATCCAGTCTGCCTTTCAGCTGACGGATCGTCATCATGTCGATCAGCGTCTGGGATGGGTGGTTATGTCCGCCGTCACCGGCATTGATGATGGGGACCTTTGCATACATGGAAGCACGGAGCGGCGCACCCTCCTTTGGGTGACGCATGGCAATGATATCAGCATAGCAGCTGACAACGCGTGCAGTATCTGCGATGGTTTCTCCCTTTGTGGCGCTGGACTGGTTAGCACCGGCAAATCCGAGAGTCTGTCCGCCAAGGCTGAGCATGGCGGATTCAAAGGAAAGGCGGGTCCGGGTGCTTGGCTCATAAAAAAGAGTAGCAAGTTTTTTTCCGTCTCCCACATGGGAATAGATGGAAGGATCTGCTTTGATCCGGTCGGCAAGATCCAGAACCCGCAATGTTTCTTCTTTGGTAAAATCAAGAGGATCGATCAAATGTCTCATACCCATTCTCCTTTTACGATATACTGTTCCCGTTTGGCACCAACAGAAACGAACTGTATTTCATGATCCAGCTGTTTCTCCAGATAGGCAACATAGGCTTTAGCATTGTCCGGAAGCTGCTCCCAGCTTTCACATGCTGAGATATCTTCTGTCCAGCCAGGCAGATATTCGATAACAGGCTGATAATCATGCAGATTATCCAGTGGATCAAAGTTTTTGGTGATGGTTCCGTTTTTGTGATAACCGATAATGATCGGTATTTCGCTGAAGGAGCTCAGAACATCAAGTTTTGTCAGGGCAATTTTATCCGCCTTCTGGCATTTCAGTCCATAACGGCTGGCAACAGCGTCAAAAGGTCCGACACGGCGCGGACGTCCGGTAGCTGCACCATATTCTCCGCCATAGTCCCTGAGTGCTTTCATCCAGGAGTCTGACATGGCACCTTCTGCGACAAACGGTCCTGCACCGACGCAGGTGGAATAGGCTTTCAAAACGCCTACCACATGGTCAATCGGTGTGCCCGGAATACCGGCTCCGATCGGACCGTAGGCTGAAATTGTGGAAGAACTGGAAGTGTAAGGAAAGATACCGTAATCGATATCCCGCATTGCACCGAGTTGTGCTTCCAGAACTACTTTTTTGCCGTTGAGCAGTGCCTGTTCCAGATAATGTCCTGTATCACAAATATAAGGAGCAAAGAGCTGTGCCTGTTTCTGACACCAGGATAAAAGTGCGGAATAAGACATCGGTTCCTGATGGTAACAGCCTGCAAGCTCCAGATTTTTGGATTCCAGTATGGTTTTTAGCCGCGCCTGCATAGCTTCATCATCCAGATGCAGCAGATCACCGAGACGAATTGTTTTTTTACGATATTTATCACTGTAAGCATATGCGATACCACGTCTGGTAGATCCGAAAGCAGAACCGGACTTGGCAAGACGATCTTCTTCCAGTTCATCCTGTACACGATGCCAGGGCATGGAAATGGTTGCTCTTGTGGATAATTTCAGATTAGAAGGAGATACCTGAACTCCATTTTTCCGAATCTGTGCGATTTCGTTTTCCAGATGTTCCAGATCTACAACCATGCCATCTCCGAGGATGCAGACGACATTTGAATGCAAAATTCCGGAAGGAAGCAGATTAAGTACAAATTTTCCCTGATCGGTAACAACGGTATGTCCGGCATTGTTTCCTCCCTGATAGCGGACAACAATATCTGCCTGTTCCGCAAGAAGATCAATAACACGTCCTTTACCTTCGTCACCCCAGTTGATTCCAGTCACAGCAGTTAACATATTTTTTACCTCCATCTATTGTTTTTTCGTTCTGCAATGATTATAATGATGTACCAGAAATAAGTAAAAGATATTATTGATATGGCAAAAATAAGTATTTGATATGACAAGGAAATATAGTATGGATGTCAATTTTGAGTATTACAAAATATTTTATTATGTAGCAAAGTACAATAACTTTACAAAAGCTGCCAATATATTGCATAACAGCCAGCCTAATATCACACGGGCAATGAACTGTCTGGAGCAGGAGGTCAACTGTACACTTTTTATCCGTACAAACCGGGGCGCTTTTCTGACGCCGGAAGGAGAACGGCTGTATACAAGGGTTTCAGCAGCCATGATGCAGATCCAGCAGGCAGAAGAAGAACTGGCGGAAAGTGTCGGGTTGGAGCATGGCAGCATTTCAATCGGTGCCAGCGAGATCGCGTTGAATATCTATCTGCTCGACAGACTGAAAAAATTCCATATTGCATATCCGGGGGTACAGCTAAAGATATACAATCATTCTACGCCGCAGGCGATCAGTGCTGTCAGAAGCGGAGAAACAGATTTTGCGGTGATTACAACACCGGCTGATGTGGAAGCACCGCTGAAAGAGGTTCGATTAAAGGCATTTAAAGATATTTTGATCGGCGGCAGGACATTTACGGCGATGGGAAGTCAGGAGCTGTCCTTAAAAGATTTAAAAGAGTATCCTTATATTTGTCTGGGAAAAGAAACAACAACCTATCATTTTTACAACCAGCTTTTTTTAAAATATGGCGTGGAGATCATTCCGGATACAGAGGCAGCGACGACCGATCAGGTGCTGCCACTTGTCAAAAGTGAGCTGGGGCTTGCCTTTCTGCCGGAAGAGATGACAGAAGAAGCACTGGCAAAGCATGAGATCATTCAGATCCGGTTAAAGGAAGAGATCCCGGAACGTTATGTATGTATGGTATATGACAGGAAACGCCCTATGAGCGCGGCGGCGCAGAAGCTGAAGCAGATATTAGACAAAGGAGAGAGTTATGCCGAAATTAAGTAATCAGTGCGGTGCACAGAATTTCAGAAAATTACTGGCAGTCTGGCTATTTAGCTGATTTGACAAAGAAATAAAACACTGTTATATTATACAGCGTAGGGAATGAAGTTCTCCCTTGGGAAACCTAAACTGCTTACAGAGCTGATGACTTCTACGATATTATGTCGCAGAAGTGTCAGCTTTTTTATTTTAAGCTAAACTTCTGCGTAAGCAATAAGGAGGAGCAATTATGCTGACATCGTTATCACTCATTTTTCTGGTAGGACTGGCAATGGGAGCCATCTGCCAGAAGATCAAACTGCCGCGTATCATTGGTATGCTGGCAACCGGTATTATTTTAGGCCCTTATGTGCTGGATCTGTTAGATCCTTCTATTCTGGGGATTTCCGCGGAACTCAGAAAGATGGCACTGATCATTATTTTATTGAAAGCCGGGCTTTCACTGGATCTGCAGGATCTGAAAAAAGCAGGCAGATCTGCGATCATGCTTTCTTTTGTACCTGCCAGTTGTGAGATCATTGGTTATATTCTGCTGGCACCGGTGCTTCTGGGTGTGAATCATATCGAGGCAGCAGTCATGGGAGCGGTCCTGGCAGCAGTTTCACCGGCGGTCGTTGTGCCTCGAATGGTTAGCCTGATGGAACGAAAATATGGGACAGAAAGTGCAATTCCGCAGATGATCATGGCAGGGGCTTCCTGTGACGATATTTTTGTGATCGTGCTGTTTACGACTTTTTTGAGCATGGCCCAGGGCGGAACCGCCAATGTGCTTGATTTTGTAAATATTCCGGTTTCTATTGTGCTGGGGATTCTGCTTGGCGGCATTTTTGGCTTTTTGCTGTGTCTGTTCTTTGAAACGGCATACGCAAAAAAACATTGCATCAGAAACAGTATGAAAGTGATCATCGTACTGGGAGTTTCTTTCCTGCTGATCGCGATAGAAGGCTGGCTGGAAGAAACGGTTGCAGTTTCCGGTCTGTTGGCAGTGGTCAGTATGGCGTGTGTGATCAGGCTGAAAAGTACAGCGTTTGTTTCAAAGAGGTTGTCTGAGAAATTTGGGAAGCTGTGGTTGGCAGCAGAGGTGATCCTGTTTGTTCTGGTGGGTGCTGCTGTGGATATCCGGTATACACTAGGCGCAGGACTGCAGGCGGTTCTGCTGATCTTTGGCGCACTTGTATTCCGAACAATCGGTGTTTGGCTCAGTGTGGCGGGAACGAAGCTGAACCGGAAAGAAAGATTATTCTGCGTGATCGCTTATCTGCCGAAAGCAACCGTGCAGGCAGCGATCGGCTCTGTTCCGCTGGCAGCAGGGCTTGCCTGCGGTAAGACGGTTTTATCGGTAGCGGTTCTTGCGATCATCCTGACTGCACCACTCGGAGCGATCGGGATCGACCGGAGCTATGCCAGCCTTTTAAAGAAAGAGGCGTAATAATTAAGAGAAATTTTATAGAGAAATTCCCCATTTTTTTGTATAATAAAGATAGATCAAAACGTGATCTTAGAAAATTTTACAAAATCATTTCCTGCAGACAGGAAAGAAACGGAGGGAAAGCTTATGTACAATTTTACACTTCAGATTCCAACCAGAATCCATTTTGGAAAGGATACTATTTCCTACTTATCAGAACTGAAGGAATATGGTGATAAAGTCCTTCTTGTATATGGCGGTGGATCGATCAAGAAAAACGGAATTTATGATACTGCAATGCAGCTTTTAAAGGATGCGGCACTTACAGTATTTGAACTTAGCGGTGTAGAACCGAACCCGCGTATTGAAACAGTCAGAAAGGGTGTTGCGATCTGTAAAGAGGAAGGTATTGATATGGTGCTTGCTATTGGCGGCGGCAGTACGATCGATTGCTCCAAGGTAATTGCAGCAGGTGCAAAGTATGACGGGGATGCATGGGATCTTGTCTTAGATGCAACAAAGATCAAGGCAGCACTTCCGATCTTTGATGTTCTGACACTTTCTGCAACCGGAACAGAAATGGATCCGTTTGCGGTAATTTCAGATCTGACGAAAAATGAAAAATGGGGTACAGGATCTCCGTACATGGTTCCGACCATGTCGATCTTAAATCCTGAATATACGTATTCTGTATCTAAAAAGCAGACTGCAGCCGGAACGGCTGATATGATGAGCCATACGATGGAAAATTATTTCTCTATGGAAAATGCAGACTGTCAGAAATTTATGGCAGAGGGACTGCTGCGCACCATGATCAAAAACGGACCGACCGCACTGGCAGAGCCGGATAATTACGAAGCGCGTGCCAATCTGATGTGGGCAGGTACACATGCAATCAACGGTGTAGTGGGAGACGGCTGTTCTCCTGCCTGGTGTGTGCATCCGATGGAACATGAGCTGAGTGCTTTTTATGATATTACCCACGGAGAAGGTCTCGCAATACTGACACCTGCCTGGATGGAGCATATTTTAAATGATGCCACACTTCCGATGTTTGTGGAATTTGCGAAAAATGTCTGGGGACTTTCCGGGGAGGATGAGTATGCACTTGCACATGCGGGAATCGATGCGCTCAAGACGTTCTTCTTTGAGACGATGGGACTTCCGAAGAATCTGCGGGCAGTTGGTATTACAGATGATAAGAATTTTGATGTCATGGCACAGAAAGCTTGTGACGGTTCCAAGGGTTCCTTTGTACCGCTCAGTAAGGAAGATATCGTAGAGATTTATAAAGCTGCATTCTAAAAGGGCTGGTTCTGGACTCCGGATAGATCAGATGATAGCGTTAAAACATAATTCTACTTTTAAGAGGTGTCATTTTGGGGTGAATCATTGTATGATTTATATAATCATTCTGCGTGGATAGTAATGCTGGGTGACGCATATCGGTATTCGTATATGCAGGAATGAAGGATACTTATCTGAAAAGGAGAACCGGAATGGATCTTGTAAAAATCGGAAAATATATTGCAGAAAAGAGAAAAGCACTGGGGCTGACACAGAGGCAGGTAGCTGAGAAGCTTGGCATGAGTGACAAATCAGTTTCCAAATGGGAACGGGGAGTTTCCCATAGTTAAAGATACCACACCCAATATGATGAACCCACGCTTATACACTACCAGCTATAATAAACCGCAAGGACAG
>ERZ1694708.568-NODE-568-length-16555-cov-8.898424_pt1 | contig 16555 bp, 33 predicted proteins | sample MGYA00581714_ERZ1694708 | MGnify/ENA primary metagenome ERZ1694708 (study PRJEB42213, sample SAMN07424259) | human gut metagenome | biome: ENVO:00009003; feature: ENVO:2100002; material: ENVO:00002003 | host: Homo sapiens | place: USA | collected 2014 ...
CCTGCCCGGATTGCAATATGTCGAAAGGCACTTTGAGCATTGAAGAATTTCGCAAGAAGAAACGTAAAGGTTACTATAAAATAAAGCAGCCGAAAAAACATCGAGAAAAGTTTCCTTTGCTGTTGACTTACTCACAAATAAGAGTGATAATATAGTTACAGAATGAATCACAACTCACAACTGCGAAAGGAGAACACTATGAAAGCACTGAAAGAGCTTATGAACCGCCTGACCGCCGAGGGCCGCGACCTGTCCGAGCTGAAGCGCATGATCGACGATCTGGACGCCGCCGGAACCATGGACGAGATCAACTACTACGAGGGCCAGATCTACGGCGTTCTGGTGGGCCTGTCCATCATGGGTTACATCACCCCGGAGGAAGCCGATGAACTTCAGAACAGCGTTGAGGAAGATGCTGTTATCTAAGCTGCACACCGGGCAGGGGAGCCGCAAAGCCCCCGCAGCCCCGCTTACAGGAGGAAGAACCATGATGACCAATCTTTTCATGCTGGCCGGGTACACCCAGTATCAGGCCCAGTGCATTGCACCGTTCGGCTACGTCGTCGCCGCCGGGATTCTGGTGCAGGCCGTCGCCCCGGCCGTTGACCGCTACATCTACCGCCGCCGCTGGGAAGAAGTCCAGCAGCGGGAAGCGGCAGCGGCAGCAGCCCGCGCCGCTGAACAGCGCAAGGAAGCTCACCGCCGCGAGGTGATGGACTTCCTGCTGAACGAGGCCGCCTGATGGCCTGATTTTTTATGCCCTTATCGCTCACAAACAAGAGTAAAAAACGTCAAACTAAAGCAAAAAACGCTCACAAACAAAAAGGAGGTCTGTGAATGGACATCAACACGAAACTGAAAAAGCTGCTGGAAGATTCCGGCCAGCGGCAGGCAGAGGTGGCCCAGAAGTGCGGCTTGACCCCTGCCAACCTTAGCCGCGCACTGACCCGCGATCACAATCTGAACCTGTCCACGGCTCTGAAAATTGCCGACGGCATCGGTTTGGAGCTGCGCATCGAGGACGCCGACGGCAACCGCCACCCGACGGCCGACCCGCAGAAGTTCGCGGAAGCCGCGGCTGAAACGTCGCTGAACTGGGACGACGTGGCAGCCATTCTCAGTTCGCTGGGCTTTTTCCTTGAATTTGATTGGAGGTAAACCATGATCGAGAAAGAAATCACCACCATGAACCTGAACAACGCCAAATACTACGGCCAGCGTATGCAGATGAACCATTTCACCGAGGAACTGGCCGAACTCATTCAGGCCGTTGCTGAAGGAGATCCGCAGCACATCGCCGAGGAAATCGCGGACGTTGAGCTCATGATCGAACAGCTTGAGCACCTGCTGCCGCTGGACGCTGACAACATCGCAGGCGTTGCATGGTCGTATACCAACGATAACGTCAACTTGGACAGCTTCTTGTCCTGCATCTGGAATTTGGCTGCCCCCATCAAGAGCATCAACAAGTACCGCAGGATGCAGATTGACATGGACAGAAATCTCTATTCGTCCAAAGAGGAAGCATATTTTTACAGCCGTAATGCAAAGGACGATCTGGAGCTTTGCATGGGCGGCCTTGTTTCCACTATCAAGTGGCTGGTCAAGAAGTACAGCATCAAGAACGACGAGCTTTTGTCCATCAAGGCGTACAAGGTACAGCGCACCCGCGACCGTATCGAGATGGAGGAGAGCAAGCATGGACAAGCCTGAAAAAATCAAAATCGGCTGCTGCCCGTTCTGCGGCGGCAACATCAAGCGGGCCAACATGAAAGCCTTTTCCCGGCAAAGCCAGATTTACGGCTTCAACCTTGCGCTGGATGGCGTGGACGCCACATGGGGCGCACTGATCTATAACTTTTCCGCAGAGCTGGAATTGAGCGCAGAACAGACCGCAAAGCTCACCACGCTGGGCGAAGAATATGACAAGATGATTCGCTCTTTCCGGGAAGCCGACCTGCCGCCGGAAGAATTTGCCGAATACGTCGTTGCAAAGGCCGAGGAATGCAAGGCACGTCTGAAAGAAAGGTGGGGCTGATTATGGCACTAACAAAATTTGTGAACGTCTACAAATGCCGCCTTTGCGGGGAAATGTTTACCAGCAGCGGCACGAACAGCGAGATTGCAGCATGGAAAGGCACTCTCCATGAGATTATGAAAGCAAGCGGCCTTGATACGCCGTGTTCAACGCCCGAAGTTACGCCGACCATGTTCGAGATGCACAGCTGCAAGAATGGCAGCTACGGCGTGGCAGACTTTCAGGGCACACGAAAGGCGGCCGACAATGATGCAAGCCTGTGAGCAGCTCTCTTTATTCTCCATCGTCCCGCAGGCGGCCCGGACGGCCATCTGCTGCATGGATGGGGAGTGCAAGGCTGCTGCGCCTGCCGAAAGCTGGATGGCTGACCTTGTGCCCGGTGGGGAATATGCGATCAGCATCGCGGGACACACGCTGGTTTTGAAGCCTGTGCCCGGTACGCCTGCCGGCATCCAGCGGGGGCACGAATACTATCACTACACCATCGGCCCGCGCCTGTACGCGGGAACATTCGTCGGGAGGATGCAGCATTGAGAACTCTTGAAGAAATCGACCGCGATCTTGAAATCGCCTACGCCGACATGAGGAACTTTATTCACAGCAGCTTCTCGATCTCCCCAGTGCTGGAAGATGACATCGACGAGCTGCGGGACGAACGTGCCGCTGTGGTCAAGGCCATTCAGGACGCGGGCCTGATGCGATATGAAGTCTGCATCCTGCCGAAGCCGGAAAACACGTCCAGCTATTGTGCCGCGTTCTACAAGATCACGGCCACGAGCCAAAATCAGGCTTTCGAGCATGGCAAAGAAACCTTTATCCGTGGTTTTGCGAACTGCGGCGTCACCGCCGAAAATTTTGACGCTGAATATGACATCGGCGTCACGAGAGGGGAAAAGATCGAATGAAAGCACACGTTTCCAACGGCTGCAAACCCTGTCCGTTTTGTGGCGCACCTGTCACGGTGCGCCTTATGAAGAAAGGCCCCGACTTCATTGCCTGCACCAACAAGCAGGAGTGCGGCGCAATCGTCAGCTTTAACAATATCCCGTGCGACTGTTTCGGTGCATCCCCGGTGGATTACTTCAACAGGAGGGCCAGCGATGAGCAAGTATCTGAATGATCACCCGGACGATGACCGCAAGACCGTGACCGAGGATTGTCCCACCTGCGGCAATGAGGTCACGATGGTCTGGGACGTCGAACGGAACGGCTACAAGGCCACCTGCCCCTTTTGCGGCGGCCGCCTGATGCTCTGCGACGAGTGCCAGCATCCAAACGGCGTATACTCCGACGACTGCGATTATGACGCCATGACCCAAAGCTGCCGCTATAACTGTGCTGCCAACTATCGGGAAGCTGAAAAAGCGGTCAAGCTCCTGTCCCAGTTCTGCAAGGGACGGACGCAGCAGGCAGCGCGGCTGAAGCTGCACTCTGCCTGCGCCGGCTGCGGCTATGAGCCGCTTTGCTCCAAGTGGAGCGGCGCGAACACACCTCTTATGTGGAACTTCAAGGAGGATGCGAATGGATGATTATATCGAGCGGGAGCCGCTTCTGAAAGCGTTCAAAGAAAAGTGCTGCCAAGACTGCCCCGGTGGATACAGCCACCAGCAGTGCCACAGTTGGTGCGATGCAGCAAGCGAGATTGAATTGATCGAAAATGCGCCTGCGGTCAACAATACGCCGCAGCAGTGGCAGAATTCCAGGCTGCACCCGCCGACAGAAGCGGATGCAGATAGGACGGGCGGCATAATCGTTTGGGCAGCAGCAAGCAGGCACCTTGATGTTGTGTTCTGGCAGAACGTCGTACTCTATCCCCAAGATCTTCCGTTCTGGATGCCTGCACATGAACCGAGCAAATCAAAGGAGTAAAAAATGAACTCTATTCTCTACATTGACGATAACGGAAAAGCCGAGCTTTACGATGATGACTACAACATCACGATCTTTTGCAAGGATGAGCAAGAGCGGCAGCGGGCTATGAAGCGGCTGGAAGTCGCAAACCGTATGCGCTGGCATGACGCCAAAACCGACCCGCCGCAGGACAGCCGGGACGTCATCGTGTACCGCGATGGCATCGGCTCTGTGATGGGATTCTTTGACCACGAAATCCACAAAAGGTGGCTGGACGCCAACACCTGTGCATTTCTGGACGATGTCACGCACTGGATGGAAAAGCCGGGAGACCCGGAACCGCAAGAGGTAGCCGAAAATGCCGAAAGATGAATCAAAAATCTACTCTCTTAAAAATTGTCCTTTTTGTGGCGGCCAAGCAAAACTAAAAGGCGGAGGATTTATCCCGGAGCCACAATTTGACAGCACTGGAGTGTATATCGGAATGGGAGTAACGCCGGATTGCGAAATATCTCCGGCATTCGTCGAATGCACCAACTGCCACGCTTATGGGCCTGATTTTGACGAAACCGAAGACGCCATCGAAAAAGCTGTTGAAGCGTGGAACAGGAGATCGCAATGAGAAAGAGAATTGATACTTATATCCTGCTGGACTTCCTTGAAGGGTGGCGCACAAGGCTTAAAAATGAGCAGATCATCGCCCTGAACGGTATCTGGGCCGCAAAGGTCGAGCAGTCCATCAAAGATCTGTCCAAAATCATCGACTTTGTGAAAGCCAACTCCAAAACCTACGACAACAGCAAGGAGCGGCCGGCAGAAATCAATGAGCAGACTATTGAAGCCGTCCGGGATTATATGCTGGACGACCTCAAAAAATACGATGCAGAAAGCGTTAAATACCAGTGGATGAAGAGCACCGGCGAAACCGTAACTTTGGAAGTCAGCATCCAAAAGCCTGAACAGGAGGATGGCCATGAAGAAGCAGCGGGCGATTGACGCCATCGCCTTATATGAGAACATTTCGGCCGAAGTCGGCTCCATGCTGAAACAGCCGCCGGGCATCATCGTGTCAAAGATCATGGCAATGGTCTTGCAGGCCCCGACCATCTCCCGGCAGCCTGACCCTTGGACGAATGTTGAAGATGGTATGCCAAGCATTCCGGGCGACGTCAACGGCCACGGCGAAATCACCGTCGCCGTCATGTTCAAAACGGAGCAGCGGGTACACGCGATGATTTATGAGCGGGCCATCGTCCGCAATAAAACCGTCTACCGCTGGAAATGGCCGTGGGATTTAATCTACCGCGACGGCGGTATCATCCGCTGGGCATACCTGCCGCAGCCGCCCCAAAAACAGGAGGACGCCACCAATGGAACAGCTGATCCGCAATGCTGAACACTACGCAGACCCCACACCCGCAGCGGCCTTGAAAAACATCTACGCCAAAGAGGAAGCCGACCGCCTGCGCAAAATCAGCGCCATGATGGCAACGCTCAAACAGGCCGCCGATCTGGCAGGGCTGGAAGTCGTGGGCCGTGTCGTTTTCAGGGACAAGTCCACCGGAAAGGAGTACCGCTGATGAACCGCATCCAGACCGTTATTGTGACCGCTCTGCTGGCTGGAGCTGTTCCGCTGGCCGTACAAGGCAGCATCTTGAACCACCGTATCAATGAGCTGGAAACCTATTACACCATCTATGCCGGCCGCTTTGAAAACTGGTCGAACCGAGCCTTGCAGGACGAGCAGATCATCGAGAACTTGCAGCAGGTCAGCATCACCGCCCAGCAGCAGCCAGCGCCGGAAAGCGGTCTGCCCGCCGGCATGGTCGCCGAATACGTCGGCGAGTACACCTGCACCGCCTACTGTACCGAAAAGCGGCCCCACATCTGCGGCACTGGTACAGGCATCACGGCCAGCGGCGCACCTATCACGGCAGACTTGACCGTCGCAGCAGACCAAAGCCTGCTGCCATTCGGCACCGTGATCTACATCGAGGACGTCGGCGTCCGCGTCGTGCAGGATAAAGGCTCTGGCGTACAAGGCCGCCACCTCGACGTGGCCGTATCTGGCAGCCACGACGACGCGCTGCACTGGGCAGGCTACGGAACGCACAAGGTCTGGATTTTGAAAGGGGAGTAAAGCCTTGATACATGGAATCGGAATCAGCCTTACAGCAACGACGTTCGACCTGTCCAAACCCTTGGCCGCGATGGCCGAACGTGCAAAGCAGGACGGCTTTGAATTTTACTATACCCGGCACATCGCCGAGGATGTTTTTGAGCTGGAGCTGCGCCGGGACTACATCGGCGTCAAAACCAAAGTGTCCGCTGAATACCTGCAAAAGTACATCCCGCACAGTTGCTTAGAGGGCTTTTTGATGGGCGAGTATGACCGCCTGTCCTATATGCTGGGAGCTGTCACCGGCTGCAACAATGCCCCGGAGGACTTGAAATGACCTACAAAGAATTTTTGGAAAACAAGATCGACATCGCGCCGCTGTCCGGCATCGAAATTGACCCGTCGGAAATCAACCCGGTATTGAAGCCCCACCAGCGCACCAGCGTTTTGTGGGCCTTGCGCGGGGGCCGCCGGGGTATCTTTGCCCGGTTTGGCCTTGGCAAGACCGCGATGCAACTCGAATGGTGCAACCAGCTCCAAAAGCACGAGGGCGGGCAAACCCTGATCGTGATGCCGCTGAACGTCATGCCTGAATTTCGGGCCGACGCGGTAAACCTGCTGGGGATGACCGAGCCGCCCTACTGCCGCACTATGGCTGAAGTCAAGGCCAGCGACGCGCCGATCATCCTCACCAACTATGAGCGCGTCCGCGATGGCGATATTGACCCGCACTACTTTACAGCTGTTTCGCTGGACGAAGCGGCCACCCTGCGCAGTTTCGGAAGCAAGACATATCAGGAGTTCATGTTGAAATTTAAGGGCGTCCGCTACAAGCTCACCAACACGGCCACGCCCAGCCCAAACCGCTACAAGGAACTGATACACTATGCAGGCTTCCTTGAAGTCATGGACACCGGGCAGGCGTTGACACGTTTCTTTAAGCGCGACAGCACAAAGGCAAACAACTTGACGCTTTACCCGGGCCGCGAAAAAGAGTTCTGGATTTGGTGTGCATCGTGGGGCCTGTTCCTGCAAAAGCCCTCTGATCTGGGCTTTTCCGATGCAGGGTACAGACTACCGCCTATGAACATCCGCTATCACAAGCTGCCCAGCATCGAGCGGCCAGACGAATTTGACCCGGACGGCCAAATGAAGCTGGGCCATGATGCCGCAATGGGCTTGACCGACGCTGCAAGGGAAAAGCGCGACAGCATCCAGATCAGAGCCGCCGAGTGCGCCGCCATCGTCAACGAAAACCCGGATGAACACTTTGTCATCTGGCATGACCTCGAAGATGAGCGCAAAGCTCTGAAAAAGGCCATCCCGGAGATGGTGGACATCTACGGCAGCATGGAGCTTGAAACCCGCGAAAAGCGCGTAATGGATTTTGCACAGGGCCACACCCGGCTGTTCGGCACAAAAAAGAGCCTGTCCGGCTCCGGCTGCAATTTCCAGCGTTTTTGTCACCGGGCGATTTTTATGGGCATCGATTATGAATTTAATGATTTCATTCAGGCCGTGCATAGAATCTACCGCTTTTTGCAGGACAAGCCGGTTATAATCGACATCCTGTACATGGACACGGAAAGTGAAATCCTGCTGGCCTTGCAGCGCAAGTGGCATCAATACGACGAACTCAGCAGAAAAATGGAAGAGATCATCAAGGAGTACGGCCTTGGCAGCCTTGCACTTGAATCTCTCAAACGAACGATAGGATGTGAGCGCGTGGAAATCACCGGAAAGAGCTATACCGCCATCAACAACGATTGCGTCGAGGAAATCAAGAACTGGAAGACCGACAGCATCGACCTGTATGTGACCAGCATCCCCTTTGGCAATCACTACGAATACAGCCCCAGCTATAACGACTTTGGCCATAACCCCGACGACAACGCATTCTTTGAGCAGATGGACTATCTGACGCCGGAGCTGCTGCGGACGCTGAAGCCTGGCCGCGTGGCTGCGATTCACGTCAAAGACCGCGTCCAGTTTGGCAACGTCACCGGCATGGGAATGCCGACCATCGAACCGTTTCACGCCGACTGCATCTCCCACTTTATCAAGCACGGCTTTGCCTATTTCGGCATGATCACCGTCGTGACCGACGTCGTCCGGGAAAACAATCAAACTTACAGATTGGGCTGGACTGAGCAGTGCAAGGACGGCACCAAGATGGGTGTTGGCTGCCCGGAATACATTCTGCTGTTCCGCAAGCTCCCCACAGACCACAGCAAAGGATATGCGGACGTCCGCGTCGCAAAGAGCAAGGACGAATACACCCGCGCACAGTGGCAGCTCGATGCACACGCATTCTGGCGCAGCAGCGGCGACCGCCCGTTTTCCCGGGAAGAACTGGAAAAGATTCCGACCTCAAAGCTCCAGAGCGTATACCGAAAATTTAGCCGCAATACCGTCTATTCATACGAAGAGCACGTCAAGCTGGCCGAGAATCTGGACAAAGATGGCCGCCTGCCGTCCACGTTTATGGTCGTCGCCCCGGGAAGCTGGGATATGACAGTCTGGGACGACATCAACCGCATGAAGACCCTGAACACAAGCCAGAGCCAGCGCCGCCAGCAGATGCACGTCTGCCCCTTGCAGATCGACATCGTGGAGCGGCTTATCAACCGCTACTCAAACCCCGGAGAGCTGGTAGCTGACCCCTTTGCCGGACTGTTCACCGTTCCGTATGAAGCCGTCAAGATGGGCCGCCGGGGAAAGGGCGTCGAGCTGAACCCGGACTATTTCCGCGACGGCGTGGGCTACCTTGAAGCAGCGGACGCCCAGCAGAACGCGCCGACCCTCTTTGACCTGCTGGAAAGCATGGAAGGAGCCTGACCATGAGCGTGATGCCTTACGAACGTGCCGCCGAAATCCTCGACCATGCCCGGGGCGAAAGATTCGCCGACATGGAGCCGATAAACAAAGCCCTCTACATGGGCCGGGATGCCCTGCTGCTGCGAATCCCGCGCAGCCCTTACAAAAAGGGCTTTGCTTGTCCAAACTGCGGTTCCAGCGACTACCTGTACGGCTACTTCGACAAACCGAACAAGTGCTGCGGCAACTGCGGGCAGGCCATTTTGTGGGAGGATGAAATATGAACGACAAGAAAGAATCCAGGCTCTGCCCATTTCGGCGCAGCCTTATGAGGAATCATAAGCGCACATCACAAGGCAATATGCAGGAAACCTACACAGACCGTTTCGGCCATTGCGCTGGGAAATCCTGCATGGCCTACAAAAACGGCCGTTGCCTGCGGCTGGAAAAATCAGAAGAGCTGTGATATAATATCCCCATCAAGCAAAACAGCACGAAAAGCCTGCAACGACGCTTCTTTAATTTTTGGCGCAGACGAATTACAGAATCGCTCACATTTGTGAGTATTTGGTTTGCTCCCGTTATCATACGGGATGCGATGTTGATAGAATAACCCCCACGAGTTACAAATGTGAGTCAGAATCAGCCGCGAGGTCTAACCGCCTTGCGGCTTTTTCTTTTGCAAAAATGTTATCTTTGCTGTTGACTTACTCATAAATGAGAGTGATAATATAATCACAGAATGATTCACGAACACACAACCGAGAGCGGAGGACGACAAAATGAAAGAGTACACTGGGAAGAAGATTGAGAACCTGTACGCATTCCTGAAAGTCACCAAGGAGAACGAGATCGTCGTTCGTACCACTCGCGTGGCTGGCTGCTGGTGCGACAACGAGTTCGACGCTAACGCTGCTGGCTTTATGATTTCCCGCTTCACCAACAAGGAAATGGAAGCTCGGCATGAATTTTCTGAGTGCTACCGCATCGTTCGCAAATAATGGAGGTTTTAAGATGTTCAAGAAGTTGGTTAAGATGGTTTCTGAAATCAAAACCGAAAACGGCCGGGACGCTACGTTCTGGCAGATCGACCGCGAGTTTGAGCAGGAGAAGATCTCCGCAGCAGACCACGAGCTGCTTTACAAGCTGGCCGGAATGGTCGAAGTCGAGGAGGGCTAAAAAATGACTGTCAAGATCGTGCTGAAGAAGAAGTTCAACAAGAACGCCGCCACCTGCTTTTATACCGAGTACGCGAAGAGCGTTACCTGCAAGACCATCCCGGCCGCCGAAATCATGGCGATGGGCTTTGACGAAACCGACCCGCACGACCAGTACGTCGTTGTCAAGGACGAGGACGGAAGCGAAAGCACGTTCCGCAACAGCTACGTTGACATTTTTATTTCCTGAACAGGAGGAAGCAACATGAAAGCATCTAAGAAAATGGCAAAGGCCCTGCTGACCAGCGGCCAGTACCGCACCAAAAAGTACCTCTACACGCTGGGCTACAACATGTACGGTCAAGAGATCGTACAACGCACCCAGATCGACAGCGAGGGCCACAGAATCGGCAACGCATACTCAGCAGGATTTTTCAACGCCTATGACTACCCGGAAGAATGGAGAGAGAAAAATGTTTAATATCACTGATACCGAAAAGCTGCGGGATGCCTACATCTTCCTGACATTCGCTCAGAACGCCCCCGCCGCTGCACCTGAGAAAAAGGCCAACCGTGAAATCTTTATCACCAACACGAAGCGGGAAATCCGGGAATACAACAACCGCCCGATCTCCAACACGCGCATTATAAGCGCAGGCTACGATGGACGCCTTGAACTTGTCCGACTGCCTGACGAGCTGGACACGGCAAACAAAGAGGACGCCGCTGAGTGGTTCGATGATAACTGCTATCTGGAAGCCTACAACAGCCCCTATGACTGCACCGGGCAGGAGTTCACAAGCCGGTATCACCTGTTCCAGCGGCGGGGCCACTGGTACGCCTATCACATGGTCAGTCGGGACGTTTGAACCGAATACAGCAAAAGGCCCAGAACCGCAGGAAAGCGGCTCCGGGCCTTTTATATTGCCTTATAAGTGAACTTGTGAGAAATTCCATTCTTGAACGTCAGCATTTCCACATGGCCGTTTCTCATGCGTACAGAATCGACGATCGACAGAAAGAACGACCGCAGCACAGACGGCTCCGTACATTCGGCCAACCCCTGAAAATAAATATACTCACGTTCCTGCAACCGCTGGGACATGATGAAGCTGCTGGCCTGTTCCAAAAAATCGTCATCCGAAAGCGACTGCGCCCACGATTCCGATGTCAGCAGGCCGATGGACTTGTCCTGTTCTTTCAGATCGTTCATCAAGTCGTTTTTCTTTATCAGGTATTCTTTATCCGACATCTGCTTGTTTGAATACAGGTAGATGTGATCGAGCCGTGTGAGGGCACGTTCCGTCTTTCGCTTATCTGCCCGCAGTTTGCGCAGCTCCGGGTCGAGATTCTTTTTAACCGTCGGCTTTTTCAGAAGCACCGAATCAGCGGGGGAGTATTCGGCCAGCATTTCATACAGGGCGGCCACGCTGGCCGAATCTATTCCGGCCACGTTCTTGAACGTATCGCCGCGCAGGAGCCGTGCTTCAAGATCAGCAGGGGATTTTATCTGGTCGAAGCTCTTTTGAGCATTTATCACGTTCAAAATGAAATTTAGCAGAAATTCGCCCAGCACAGTGTCAGAAGTATATTTTGCATTGCAAGTCTTTGTCTTGCGCACGTTCGGGCAGCCATACTTGGCCGACCGATACCCGGACGCATGGAGCTTGCCCGGAGAAGCCGTAAAAGCGGCCCCACAGCAAGCGCACCATATAAGCCCGGAAAAGATATTCACGTTCTTCTGTGTCGCGCTCCTGCCGGGTGTATTGCGGTATCTGGCGTTTGAATCCAGCATCTTCTGAACCCTGTCGAATCGTTCCTTACTCACAAGTGGGGTGTGATGGTCTTGTATCACGACCCATTCGGATTCGTCCTTGATAGCCTTGCGCCCCGGTATCTTGTAATAATTATAGCGGTATGTGCCGATATACCACGGATTTCGAAGAATCGTCCAGACCGACACAGGGGAGAACGGATTGTGCTGGCGTGACACATAGCCGCGATCGTTCAGCTCCCGCGCCGTGTGAACCAGCGAATCCGTCCTTTCGTACAAGTCGTACATTTCCAGCACAATGAAACTTTCATCGCCATTGACGGAAAACGTCTGGGTTTCTTTGTTGTAATCATACCCAAACGGAACCCGGCCGCCGTTCCATGTGCCATCGTTCGCCCTGCTGATCATCGTGGCCGTGACGCGCTCTGCTGTTGTCTTACGCTCCAACTCTGCAAAGATCAGCACCATTTTGAGCATCGCTTCACCCATCGCCGTAGACGTGTCGAATTGCTCATTGCGCGAGATAAACGTCACGCCGAGCATCTTCAATTCCTCATACATCTGGGCGAAGTCGAGCAGGTTTCGGCTGATACGGTCAATCTTCCAGACGAGCAGATGGGAGTACATACCGTTCCGAATCTGCATCATCATTTTTTGAAAGGCCGGCCGATCAGTATTCTTTCCCGAATAGCCTGCATCCTCAAAAATGGTATAGTCGCTGATGTTCAAAGCATATTCGCAGTAGCCGACAAGGTCTTTCCGCTGCATGGGCAGGCTGTCACGGTCTACCTGATACGCGGTCGAAACACGCAGGTATATGGCCGCCCGCTGCGGCTTTTCTTTTGGCGCGTCGATTTTCTTCTTTCTCATTGCTGGGCCTTATCTTTCGGAACGTATTTTGCCAAAATCTGCATGACCTTTTCACGATCTTCTACGCTGGCCGCCTGATATGCAGCAAGCAGCGTTTGAAGCTCTTGAATGAATTCTTCCTGCGAAACCATAGCACACCTCTTATATTTTACTCTTTCTTTTCGGCATCCACGGCAGGATCAGCAACAGCCGCAACATGTGTGCGCAAAAAGTCCTTGCACATGGAACGCTTTTCCACCGGGATGGAGCGGTAAATCGAAAGCAGCTCTTTTTCGTCGGAATCCAGCACGTCAAGGTTTTTGCGGCCGTGCGCTTTGAGCCGCTGCTTTTCGGTATCCGTCAAAATCACAATGCCGTCCCGGCCGTAAACCAGTTCGTCGATACTCATGCCCAGCCGTTCGGCCATGCCCTGAATCATATCCAGATGGGGAGCCTTGCCTTTTTTCAGTCGGGCGATGTTGGAACTCGCAAATCCGCTCTCAATAATGAGTCTGCTGGGTGCGATGTCGTGCCGTGCGCAGGCGTCCAAAATGTTTTCATACAAGCCCATAATATAAAACACCTCACAAATTTACTCACAAATGAGAGTAAAAGCTGTTGACCTACTCACAAATGAGAGCTATAATAACAAATGTAAACCGACGAAAGCTCACAAAGTCGTTTACAAATGTAAGTATACCCTAAATATAGCATAGCTCACCAAAAAAAGCAAAGGAGGTCAAGAATTAAAATATGAAGCTCGAACTGCATCTGGACTGGAAGCGCACGGTCAAGACCATTATGACCATGAGAGGTCTGTCCAACAGCGATCTGGCGCAGGCTGCCGGTACTACCGACGCAACCATGCGGCAGGTCATCAACAAATCGGTCAAGGGAGCCGTGATGAACAAAGTCAGCGAGTATCTTGGTATCACCAATGCCGAGGTTCATCACGTCGTGATCGAGGTCGAATAACCTTACATTTATTTTACAGCATTGGAGCCGAGAAGATATGCAGAATGAGTGCAGCAAAGGCAATGACAACTATTACTTTTTGTGTCGGAAAAAAGCGTCGGAACACAACGACGCGCTGAGCAGCCGCCTTGGAGCGGCATCCCGCCTGAATATTTCAGAATCCGCGCTGCGCAACTACGAAATCGATACCGCGAACGTGCCCCAGGACATCGTCTGCGCGATGGCTGACCTGTACGGTATGCCCGAAATGGAAACCCATTATTGCAAAAACGACTGCCCCATCGGGAAGCACGTCGGCGGTGCCCTTACCTGCGAAGTGAAGAGCATCGAAAGCGTGGCTGTGAACTTCCTGACCCACACCAACGGCAACGACATTCAGGCCATGCAAAACGCTGTCCTGAAAATCGCCCTTGACGGAAAGGTCAATGAGCAGGAGCGTGACCAGCTCCGGCAGATCGTCGGATTCATCGAAAACATCGCGCGGGACGCCAGCGATATGCGGCTGCTGCTCGAAAGGAAGTGCCAGAATGGAACTTAAAGACATTTTGCGCGACATCCTGAAGCGCGATTATGGCATCGAAACGGACGCCCAGCTCATGCAGGCTATTCGTGAGCAGAAGCCGCTTGACATCGGAATTTTCGTTTCGCAGCCTGCAAGCCAACAGGCGAAAGCCTGCTGAACCATCCACAGGAGGTATGAACATGGAAGAACTTACCGTCCAGATTCAGAAACCCATCATCCCGCCGCTGGTCTGGAACAAAGAAGCCGTTGAAGCCTATGTCAACGATGCCGTCGAGAAGTACGTCGGCATTGTCTACACCGATGACATGATCGACGACGCGAAGAAAGACCGGGCAAAGCTCAGCGCACTGGAGAAGCAGCTGGCAAAGGCTTTCACGGCCACGAAAGACGTTTACCTTGGCCCGCTGGCCGAACTGGAAACCGTAACCAAAGATCTGCGGCAAAAAATCAAAAAAACGTCCGGGGAAATCGACGTACAGGTCAAATCTTATGAGGATGCACTGAAGCAGGCCAAAAAGAACGACCTCTATCGCGTTTACACCGCCGCCGCTGGTGCGCTGGCCGTTCTCGTGCCGTTCGACAAGGTTTTCAACGAACGCTGGCTCAACAAGACCTACGCTTTCGGCACCGCCGAAAAGGAGCTGAAAACCATCATCGAAGAAAAGCGGCTGGAACTGGACGATCTGGCCGACGACTGCGAACCCGGCGAGGAATACGAAGCCGTAAAGCGGGCCTACCTCAAAAACCTGTCTATGAAAGAAGCCCGCGCCGAGCGCAAGGCGTTCCGCGACTTCAAGGCCCAGCAGGAGCAGGCGGCACAGGCCAAAGCCGCCGAAGAAGCCGCCCGCCGCGCTGCGCCTGTTATCCAGCGTCCCACCGCCGAAGACCTTGAAATCAAGGCGCAGGCCGCCCAGAACGTCGAAATGTCGAAAATCATCGACGACAACGGCCGTCTGGATTTTTCCTCTCTCCGCGACGCGCAGCCCGAACAGGCCGCCCCGGCCGAAGAACCTGTGCAGCAGCCCAAAATCTTTGAGCGCACTCTGCACGTCCGCTATACCGCCGAGCAGGGCCGTGAGCTGATCGAAGCTCTGAACAAAATCGGCCTTGAATACAAACTGATCTAACAGGAGGTCAATATTATGGGATTTTCCGTACCGGGCCAGCCCCAAAACACCGCGCCGCGTGGCGCACCTGTCGCAACTTCCCGCGCCGGTGGCTATGCAGCCCCCACCACCCGCCAGCAGGAAGCCGCCCTTGCACCCGCCGCACCGTCTGAACCTGTCAAGTATGAAGCAGGCGGGGAAGAAATCGAGTTGTCGCCGGAACTTATCAAGGCATATCTGGTCAACGGCGACGCCGACAAGGTCACAGATCAGGAAGTCATGATGTACTTGAACCTGTGCCGCTTCAACCACCTCAATCCTTGGCTGAAAGAGGTCTATCTTATCAAATACGGCGATAAGCCTGCAACGATGGTTCCCGGCAAGGAATCTTTTATGAAGCGGGCCGAGCGCAACCAGCACTTTGCAGGCATTGAAAGCGGAATCGTTGTCCACAACTCCAACAATAACCAAATCGAGTACCGTGAGGGCAGCGCGGTCTATGCAGAATTTGGCGAGAAGCTGATCGGCGGCTGGGCAAAAGTCTACCGTACCGACCGCCAGTTCCCGAACTACTCTGAATGTGCCCTCTCTGAATACCTTGGCAAAAAGGGCAACGGCGAAGTCAACCAGCAGTGGAGCACCAAACCTGCGACCATGATTCGCAAAGTTGCAATGGTGCAAGCTCTCCGCGAAGCGTTCCCGACCGACCTTGGCGCGATGTATGCAGCAGAGGAGCAGGGCGTAGAGGAGCCGGACAGCCTGCCGCAGGGCAGCCAGACCGAGCCGACCTTTAACCGCCGCCCGCGCAAGCCGAAAGCCCCGGCGCGGCCCGACGTCGAAATCATCGACGCCACCCCGAACGATGAAGCCGACCCGCTGGCAGCTCTCGAAAACGCTGGCCCCGAAAGCAGCGATATGCAGGAAGGACAGGAAAAATGATCTGCACAAGTAAAACAGGCGTCCTTGTTTATGGTGAACTTGCCAAAGAGCCGGAATTTAAGCGGCTCCAGAATGGCAGCTACCTGATGAAGCTGAACATCCGCTATGACAGCGAAAAGAACGAAGCAGGGAAGTGGCATGGAAAATTCATTGACGTCAATATCTGGCGCGTGGACGTTAACCTCTGGGATGATATGCTCCACAAGGGCGATAATGTCATTGCCAGCGGCAAAAAGGTCGAGCCGCACGAATACAACGGCAAAACCTATTACCAGCTCGACGCCGAGGACGTCACCCCATCCGGCAAAACACAGCTGCGCTGGCTGCAACAGGCCATCAACGCCGTTTGGAGCGCAGGCCCCACACCGGCAGAGCAGCCCCCGGCGGCCCCTGAACCGCCACAGCCG
>ERZ1694708.620-NODE-620-length-15405-cov-12.584039_pt1 | contig 15405 bp, 15 predicted proteins | sample MGYA00581714_ERZ1694708 | MGnify/ENA primary metagenome ERZ1694708 (study PRJEB42213, sample SAMN07424259) | human gut metagenome | biome: ENVO:00009003; feature: ENVO:2100002; material: ENVO:00002003 | host: Homo sapiens | place: USA | collected 2014 ...
AACCAAGGAAGAACTTTCATCATACACCTCTCTATAACTGAAACCATACCACTTATAGAATGCCACAAGAGAGAAGCAATGTCAATAAATAATTAAAGCCGCAATTCCTTGCGGCTATTACTTCTTATCCTTTCGGGCAGGGACTATTCTTTTAATTTCCGGCGGTGAGTATAGGCAATGGCAGGTGTAAGAATGTAGTTCGGGTTGCCGGTGGCCGCTTTGCCGAAGATATCGGCACCGGTTTTGCCAGCCAAGACATTATTGAACACGGTTTTGAACATGATATGGTTAACGCTTCCCAGATTGGCCGAGGTGCTGTTTTGCAGCCGATGTCCGTCGCGCCATTCTTTTTTGCGGGGATTGGCGGCAGATTTTGCTGCCGGGAGCGACATATCTAAAGTCAGTCGGGCGGGGCGGCTGTTTTTGTCTTTAAGCTTGTCAACCAGCCGTCCGTTTTTATCCATTTGGATAGAGCTCTCCGGCATCGGACTGACAATAATAAAATCTCCCGCGGCAGTTTCGGTTATTTTGCTGTCGGCAATTTGCAAATCGGCTTTGGAAATGCGAATTTGCGGGTAGAGTTCGGGAAAATTGGTCATCATCACATGTTCGGGATTGGAAAGGTCATTGATGTCATTAGACATGAAATAGATACCTTGGTAATCGGTCTTTTCTTCAAGAGGCATCAGGGCATAAGCCATCAGCGTCACATTTTTCATTGCCCGGGAAACGACTTCCGGTTCATAAATTTGTTCTGCCAGGTTTTTAAATGCTTTCAGGCAGCGGTGCGCGTCAGCGGCTGCCGCACAATAGCCGAATATTTTCAGGCCTTTCATGGCCTCAACAAAATCGTTGTCTTCATAGCGGTAGCCGGAAATGATTTCGTTGTCTTCATTATATTTGAGGTTTCGTCCGAGATAGTTGCTCCATTGTTCCCGGGTAAAAGTCATGTCGGCTTCGGTGTATTCGTCAGGATAGCGGATTGTGGTAAGGACATTGGCGGCGGCAATTTCTTCCGGGTAACTGGGCGGCATGTGAACGAAGAAAGTTTTCATTTCTTCGTGCCGGCTTCCGGAAAAAGCATCCTGCATATCGTGATGAAAAACTTTGCCGGCGAGTGCCTCATTTTGCGGGCAGCGGTTAGGGTCAAAGACAAATAATGCGGTTCCCGTCGGTTTGGCGGGAATTTTGGCGGGAATCATCTGCGTGCTGCCGCGATCATCCTGAAATTTTACTTTCCAGACCGTGTAATCGTAGATATCCGAGAGCTGTTGCGTTCGTTTGCCGCGGAGACGGTATTGGCGGCTGCGGTTAATCAGATATTGCGCAGAACTGTCAAAAAGGCTGATCAGGTCTTTGTCGCGGCTGAATTCCGAAGTTATGTCCGGAAGGTTCTGAACGTTGCGTATCATATAAAAGCGCAGGCTGGAACAAAACCGGGCCAATTTTTTGTCTGAAATGCAATGGTGGGAGATGTCTATCGTCTTTTGACCGCAACGTTTGAGAAAGAGGTTGAAACGCTCAATGAATTTGTTTTCCAAAGGGCCATGGGTTATGGTTTCCTTGTCTCCGTAAAAGGTGCTTTGGTTGAGAACCTCTTCCTGAAATTTGTCATAAAACAGTTTGGCAAAAGGATTGTTTAACAAGGCTGTTCTCCCTTGAAAGATATGCTACTGTTATCAGTAATAGCATATCGGGAGAAATTTGTCCAGCTTTGTTAGCAAATGTTTTTGTCTAGTCTTTGCTGATGGCTTTTATTTTTTCTTCGATTTCTTTTTTATCAAAAGCCAGCGGGTGATGTCCTCTGACGCCGCGGGAAATTTTCTTTTCGACTTCTTCCCGAATGACTTCGCCGCTGTCATCGGGGAGAGTGAGGGCATGATGCCATTGGAAACGGGCTTCGTTTTTGCGTCCGCCGAGCCAATAGGCATCGCCGAGGTGTTCGTTAATCAGCGCATTGGCCGGTTCGAGTTCCGCCGCTTTTTCAAGATATTCGATTGAGCGGTCATACATCCCGAGCTGGTAAAAGGCCCAACCGAGACTGTCCGTGATGTGTCCGTCGGTGGGCAGCTGATTGTAGGCGTCAACGACCATACCGAATGCGGATTCAACGTTTTTGCCCTGTTTCAGCCAGCTGTAACCGAGATAGTTCAATATAAGATAGTTATTTTGGCTGATATCCAATGCTTTGACAAGGTTTTCCTCGGCCTTGTCCCATTGTTTGTTGCTTTCATAAGAGACGCCGAGCGCATAATAGAGTACCCACTGTTGGGAGGCGTTTTCGGGGAGCTTTTCAAGCGCTTCCTCATAGAAACGGATGGCTTCCTTCGGTTTGTTCTGCAAGCGCAGGACATCGCCGAGATCCAGCAGAACCTGATAGTTTCCCGGGGATTCCAAAGCCAGGGACTTCAGCAGAATTTCAGCGTTTTTATAGTCTTGCAGAGCGACATAGTTGTTGGCTTTTTTTACCTGAGCGGAGTAGTAGGCGACGGAATCTTCGCTGATTTCGTTGTAAACGTCATTGGCCTCGGCATACATTTCACGGTTTTCCAAAATGTCGGCTAACAGCAGTTTGGCCAAATCATATTTGGGATTTGAGTAAATCGATAAGCAGATGAATATATGGGCAAGGTCAACGCCGGAAGGCCCCTGACGCAGCGTGGCCGCAATGCTGAACAAGGCTTCGGACAGGCCGAGCTGCGGACTGTTGATAATTTTGGCGGTTGTCTGCGGATCTGCGCGGCGGACATCGTTGGCAAGCTTGTTGAGCATATCAAGCATCAGTTTGTCATCAGTATATTTGTTAACCAGAGCGACGGCCTTTTCCTGTTCACCGCTGCGGATGTAAAAGTTGGTGATGACCTGCAGGGCGCGGAAAGACATTTCCAGACTCTCTTCATTAACGATGACTTCGTAATGTTTGCGGGCTTCGGCGGTGCGTCCGAAATAGTCGTTAATCATCCCGGCATGGAAGTTATAGAGAGCACGGAAACTCGGTTCTTTTTCAATGGCGGAAAGCTCTTTGAGCGCTTTGTCGGGTCTGTTTTCCCCGGCGTAAGCCCAGGCGTTGATTAAAGGATTAATGAATTCGCGGTAAACCTGGCCGTCAAGCTTATTGATGGTTTTGACGACTTCGGGATAACGGCCCTGTTTCATTTCTTCTACGGCGATGATGATGTAGGTGATGTTGTTTTTATCGCCTTTTTGCAGAGATATTTCGGCGTAGCGCGCCGCTTCGGCAATTCGCCCTTTGGAGGCAAGAATGACATAAACACGACTGAGCAGATCCTGATTGTCGGGGTCTTCGTTGAGAGCTTTAATGTAATAGTCGGCAGCGGTGTTGAAGTTTTTGCGCAGATGGGCGACGCGGCCGGCGAGATAAGCTCCGTAGGATTTTTGAATTCGGGCGGCAGCCGGCGCTTTCGGCTGCGGAGCCGAAGCTTCTATTTTCTGCTGGTTGGAGCAGGAATTGAAAAGGATAAATCCCGCAAGAATGACCAATATGTAGCTGACTTTTGCCATAATTAAACAAATCCTGAATTAAACGATTAGGAATCATGCCCATTTTATAATAGTTTCGCTATCATACAACAGTAATTTATATTTATATACTATTATGTGTAAATAATTAATTATTAAATGACAAAATAAAAGATTTGCTTTAGTTTACGGTATTATGAACGAAGATTTAGGCATAAAGGAAATTCTTGAGTGGTATTTGACTGCCGGCGTGGATGAAACCTGCGGGGAAGTTCCTTTTGCGTTGGCCGAACCGGCGAAGGAGATGCCGCGGATTGTTCCGGCAGCCGTTTCCGCCGCCGTTCGTCCGGCCGAAAACAGTGCCCGCCCGGCCACGACCGAACTGGCGCAGGCGACAATCAATGCCTGCCAGAGTGCGCGAGAATTGTGTCAGAAGGCGGAAACGCTGGAAGAGCTGAAAAAAATGGTTGAAGAGTTTGACGGCTGTGCCCTGAAGCTGACGGCCAACAAGACTGTTTTCGGGTATGGTTCGGGGACAGCACGGCTGCTGCTTATCGGCGAAGCTCCCGGCGCGGACGAGGATCGGAGCGGCATACCTTTTGTGGGGCGCAGCGGGCAGTTGCTGGAAAAAATGCTGAAAGCCATCGGTTTTGATCGCAATGAATGTTTTATTACCAATGTTTTACCGTGGCGTCCGCCGGGGAACCGAACCCCGACCGAGGGCGAAATAGCGGTTTGTCTGCCGTTTTTGAAAAGGCAGATTGATTTGGTGTCGCCCGAGGCAATTATGATTTTGGGCGGCAGCGCCGCAAATGCACTGTTGGACAACGGCGAACCGATTTCCAGAATGCGCGGCAAATGGCTGGAGTATAAAAAGTCAGACGGCGGAAAAGTTCCGGTTTTGGCCAGTTTCCATCCGGCCTATCTGCTGCGCAACAGCGGGCAGAAAGCCAAGGCCTGGGTTGATATGCTGCGGATGAAACAAAAATTGTGCAACAATTAGGCGCGTGTTATCTTTTTGTTCACTATTTTTGGGTATGCTGAAAGAAAGTATTATTTTGATTGCAATCAAATTTTTAACTGTTGAGGAAAGTGACAATGGGTAACAACAAAAAATTTTTATGGCATGCAACCTGCGCTTTGCTTGCGTTGAGCGCCGTTCCGGCCTGGGCCGAAGACGGGGAAGACAGCGATGAACTGGTCAGCAGCATTGACGAAAGCCAGCCTGCCGTGTTGTTTAAAGTTCATGACATTAAGCCGCTTAAAAACCGTGACGGCAAAATTACCAACTGTGAGTTTAACATTACTTTCTTTAACCGTTCCAACAAAAACGTCGATAACGCAACGGTTAACCTGACTTGGAAAGACGAGGCCATCGGCAATGTTATCGAAGATGAAAAAGAATTGGCCAAGCGCAAGATGGAAATGGAAAACTATAATGAAAACGGCGGCGCTTTTGCCGAGCCGGTTTCCGAGACGGAAGGCATTACGCCGGTTTCTCTGACGACCAGCATTCGGATTCCGCCGCTTCAGCCTTATCGTCAGGTTTCGCTTAAATCCAAGCTGGCGTCCGACCGTTGTTTCCTGATGCTGAACGATGCCGAATTTTCATTGGAGAACTGTTCAGCAGTTGATCCCGAACAGTCGGGTATGACCATGCAGAGCGCCGGTGCCGCAGCTTGTGATAATCTGTTTCGTTTTGTTTCCGCTCGCGATCCCGAATATTATCGTGAGTTTAAGAAAGTTTCTTTTAACGAAGAAAAGAAAATAAAACAGAATGCCCGCAAAAAAGAGGAGCAGGAACTGACCGAAACTTATGACAAAGCGGTGTCGAATTTAAGCAAAGCCACGGATATTATGGGGCAAATCAGATAATTGAACGGTGAAAAAAATGAACCTGAAATTTAGGGCCGGACTGACGGCAATTCTGGGAATCGGACTTTGGAGCGGCTGGGCTGCGGCCCAAATGTTCGGCGAGGAAACGCCGGCGGCTGTGCCGGATAAGACGGAGACTCAGGTTCAGCCGCAGACGGGACGTGTTTCCGGTTGGAACAACAGAGACCGCTTGGGCGGAAACTGGTGGGGAATACGTACGACACCAAAACAACAAGCGGCCAAACCTGCAACGGTACCGGTGCAGCAGCAGACCAAGCCGCCGGCAAAAGAAGTGGTGGAAAATCCCGAGGATTATCTTTATAAGTCATTGCCTCAGGTCAAGCGTCCGACTCTTGACGGCGTCAAGCGCGGAACGACAATTATACGTCCGATTATGTATGACGGAAATCCTCTGCCAAAGGAAGAGACCTTAATTTTTCTTTATTACAGCGATTTTACCGTCAACCGGATGATGAGCGGAACGGTGACCTGCGATGTTCGTTTTCAGATTCTGACAACCTTGGACCGCAGCTTGAATAACTTAAGTGTCCGCCTGCGCTGGCCGAATATGGAAACGGCGTTGAGTTTTTCGGATATTCCGCCGAATCAGCCGGTTCATTATGACTATACGCTGTTGGGCGACGGCTGCTATTCAATGGATCGCATTCCGAATATTATCGTTAACCGCTGCCGTGTGAAAGGGTTGAGCCAGCAGGATTGCGCGGCTAAGATCCGCTGGTTGCGCAAGTAACCGGATTTGTGCTTTATTTATAACAGGACTGGCAAAGTGTGGAAAAGGCTTTTTCTGACAGTTGCGGCGTTATTGTCCGCCGGTTGGTTTCCGCAAAAGACATTTGCGGCAAAGCCTATTATTGACCGCCAGTGCTATCAGCAGATTATGGATAATCTGGTTATCAGCAGACGGGATATTGTCAGTTATAAAAAGATTTTCCGGGCTTTGAATAAAGATGATGTGGAAACCGCCGACGAGCATATTGCCGACGTCAGCAATCAGATTTTGATGGGACATGTGCTGGCGGAAAAGTATCTTTCCAAAAATTATAAGACTTCCTATGCCGAGCTGAAAGACTGGCTGCGGCTCTATTATGACCATCCGCAGGCACTCAGTCTGCTGCGTCTGGCCAAGAGCAAGTTCAACGGTGCCAAGGAGGAACTGGCAGATATTGAAAAGCTTTTGCCCAAGCTTCCGGTTTCGCCTTACAGTTGGTTTAACAATCAGTATGAGCATTTGAGCGATGCCAAACGCAAATATGTCCGGCAGAAAGTTTCTTCTTTCAGGCAGGCGATAAACCGGGGAAAGACTAAAGTTGCTCGTTTGATTCTGGCGGATAAAAATTTCCGTTTGTGGATACCGGATCGGGAATATGATGCGATGAGCGCAACACTGGCAACTTCTTATTTAATCGACGGACAGGATAAGCTGGCTCTGCAATATACGGAAAAAGCAATCCGGCGCAGCAAAGATGCCACGGCTTTGTGGGTCGGCGGTCTGGCCGCCTGGCGGAGCGGCAATTATCGAAAAGCGGCGGATTATTTCGGTCGGCTCGGAGCCAAAACCGATAATGACGAATGGTTGGTTAGTGCAGGTGCTTACTGGGCTTATCGGGCATATTCACGACTGAACAAAAAGCCGCAAGCCAATCAGTGGCTGAAAACAGCTTCCAAATATAAGCGTACGTTTTACGGCATGCTGGCCAATTATCAGCTGCGTCAGCCATGGGACTTTAACTGGTCGGGCGATGCTTATTTCAATAATTTCAGTACTTATGATTATGTGAATGACATGCTGGCCTCGAGTGCCATTCAGCGGGCGATTGTTTTAATAATGTCAAAAAATCCCGATTTGGCGGAAAAAGAACTGAATTATGCTTATAAAAATATGAACGAGCGCCAGAAGGAGGCCTGTTTGTATTTGGCAGCACAGTATAATATGCCGGCTTTGGGAATTAAGCTTTCCAATGAGATAAAGGATAATGAAAAAAGCCTTTTCTATGATAACGTTGCCTATCCGGTTCCGACATGGAAACCGAAAGGCGGCTGGAAAGTCAGTCGGGCGCTGGTTCTGGCTTTAATCAGGCAGGAATCGGCTTTTAAGCCGGAGGCACAGAGCGGAGCCGGAGCCAAAGGGCTGATGCAGCTGATGCCTAACACGGCCTATCATGTGACGAAAGACCGGCGTCTGAAGCGAGACAGTTCGGTTTTGTATAATGCCGATTACAATATGGAAGTCGGCCAGCAGTATCTCAGCTACCTTATGGGCAAGCCTTTTGTCACCGACAATCTTTTTTATCTGGCGATGGCGTATAATGCCGGGCCGGGCAATTTGTTCAAATGGCAGAAAAAGGTCAAGTATAATAACGATCCGCTGCTTTTTATTGAAGTTATTCCCTCTCGTGAAACCCGTATTTACATTGAGCGGGTGATGGCTAATTTCTGGGCTTATAATCTGCGTTTCGGCAAAGAGCACAAGAGTATGGATGAGGTGGCGTCCGGGCAGTGGCCCACCCTTTAAGCAGGGCTTCTCCGGTCAACTCATACAGAATTTTCAGGTTGAAAGTTTCCTTACGCATTGTCTTCCCTAATTTATTTGACAAAATCAGCATTAGGCAGGGTTTAAATATATTGTTTAGGCCTTTTTTTTGTGCTATACTAAACTTAGTTTATATATTTTTTTAGTTGAGATTGTGTTGTTGAGTGAATGTGTCGGGTTTGATTGGGCGTAAGGTTTTTGAGAGTTTGAATTCGTTCGAGTTTTTGATTACCGAGAAGTCTATGAATTGATAAATCTGATTGTTCGCACCTTATTATTAAAATTAAAAAAAATTCAAATATGGAAACAATTTTATTAGTATTTTTCGTTGCGATTGCAGTAGTTTTAGTATGGATGGTTGTTTGTGCAGGTATTGGCGTATTATGGGCTCTTGTTGAGAACAGTGTCGGTGCCGGTATTATCGGAGGTTTTATCCTTTGGGCAATTTCCTGCTTGTTTTTCGATTATGCTTGGACAGATTTGACCGTGGCATGGTGGGGAGTTATTGCAGGCGCAATTATTGGTTTATACTTAACCTATCAGGAAGTGAAATATATGTTCTAATTCTGATGAAAAAGTATCAAAAAGCTGTCTCGTCAGAGGCAGCTTTTTGGTGTTTACGGGGTGAAATTATGTTCGGTGCGATTATATTTCAGAACAGCGAAAATTAAAGAAGAGGAGCTGTTTGTTATGGAATTGTATTTATTTTTGGCGTTGTTGCTGATTTATATTTTAACGGCCTTTATGGTTAAGAAAGTCATTTTGCATAAAATCTGGACGCTGGCTTTTATTTTGGCTTTTGTCGTTACGGCGGTTTCAATTGCTTTTATCCGTGTCAGCGGACAGGATGTCATGATGTCGGCCAATGAGCTGAACTGGTATTATCTGCTTTATTTGTTCGGCTCATTGTCCGTGGTTTTGGGAATTATCAATGTCTGGATGTATCGCCGGAGTATTTGGAAAATCATGTCGGCTTCCGACAGTGATGATGACGATGAAGATACCGACAAATAGTTACTCCGTTTGCGGGCTTTCACTGATGCGGAATTTAATATTCATACCGCGAATGGGAATAGTGTAGCAGTCGCGATGCCATGAGAAGATTTTTTTGCTGGCATTGAGCAGGCGGCAGGTCTGATGCCGGTCATCGGTCAATATTCTAAATTCGTCGGCGTTGCGGGAGAAACGAATATTGGGCAATTTGCGGAGAAACTGTTCAAATTGCTCCTCATCCAGCCAGCTCGGTGTGCCGCATAAGTCCTGATAAAGCTTAATCGGGCGTTGTGTCGGCTGCTTCCGGGCGGACAAAAGGTCCTGCCAGTTTAACCCGGTCAGGAAGAGCAGGTTTTCCTCAGCTTCCGGCTGCAAGTCACCGGCATGGATACAGTTGCTGCCGATTATTTGGCGATAACGCGCTTTGGCGGCAATAATATTGAGATTTTTGCCGTTATGTATCCTCGGCTGAGTGTCATTGACGCAAATGACCAGAAAGCTTTCGGTGCCGCAGAGTCTTTTCTTTTTGACGGCGCTGGGCAGTTTCTTGCCGTAAAAGCGGGACAGATTGCGGGTAAAAAGTTTGGGCGTCCAGGTGATTTCAAAACTTTGCAAAATTTCAAAATGCCGGTTAATGTCAGTAATAATTTCTGTTTCTTTATGTCGTCCGTTTGCCCAAAGAACGAACAGATTTAAGTCGTTAGCCATGGTGTTCCCCGGTTGTTAAAAATGTATTTGTTTGATTGCTATGGTGCTTAAGCAATCGGGGGACGGCATAAGTCAAAATCAGGCTGAGGGTAGGCGGGAATATTAAAACAAGGCAGCGGATGTTCCGGTGCTTCGGCAAAAAAAGTGCAGCTTGCCGTCTGCGGCAGGTTAAATATTTGCAGGTTAAGCGAAAAAGCGTGATAGCCGCTGTCGTTCAGGTCATCGTCATTGTGTTGGGCACAGGCATTATCTGTGGTAAAAATTTCTTTACCATTGAGTGTTATGTCGTTCACATCTATAATATCAAAAATTGAAACCAGAAGTGCGACGATAATGCAAAGGCCCGTGATTTTTCTCATAATTGAAAATAGTAAATATTTTTGCGGGGCTTGGCAAGGAAATATTACAAAAATATCATTTTAATATCATATTTGGGTTGGTTGGATGATCAGAGTAAATAATATACAGGCGAATTTGAATGTTGATCTGGCAGGGCTGAAAGAAATCGTTTCAATCAAAACCGGGCTGGATCCCGAATATATCAAGAGTGTTAAAATTGCCAAGAAATCGGTTGATGCCCGTAATAAGGGGAATGTGCATTTCGTATATTCCTTGGATATGGAAGTCTGGGGTGATGAAGATTATATTGCGACGATTCTGGCCTGGAAAGATATTGAACTGATAAAGGAAAAGCCGGTTCTGGTGATTCGGAAACAGCAGCCGGGAAATGTTCGTCCGCTGGTGGTCGGCAGCGGGCCGGCAGGAATGTTTGCCGGGCTTGCTTTGGCTGAAGCCGGTTTGAAGCCGGTTATTATTGAACGGGGCAAACCGGTTGACGAACGGCAGAAAGACGTCAGCCTGTTTTGGCGGACGGGGGAGCTGAAACCGGATTCCAATGTTCAGTTCGGGGAAGGTGGTGCCGGAACTTTTTCCGACGGTAAGCTGATGACCGGCATTAAAAAAGACAAATACAGTGCCAAGGTGCTGCAGGAGCTGGCGGCTGCCGGAGCTCCGGAGGAGATTCTTTATTTGGCCAAACCGCATATCGGAACGGACAAGCTGGTGACCGTGGTGCAAAATATTCGGAAAAAAATTATTGCGCTCGGCGGGGAATATCGTTTCGGCGAATGTTTATGCGGGTTGGCAGTTGAGGAAAACCGGTTGCGGGCTGTCCAAATCCGCCGGGCAGACGGTACGGTTTACGAACAGCCGACGGAAAAATTGATTTTGGCAGTAGGGCACAGTGCGAGAGATACCTTTGAAATGCTTTATGAGGCCGGAGTTGTGATGGAACGCAAGCCGTTTTCCATCGGAGCGCGGATTGAGCATTTGCAGACGATGATTGATGCGGCGCAATACGGCCGTTATGCCGGACGGGCAGAGCTGGGAGCCGCTGATTATAAACTGGCGGTCCATTTGGCGAACGGACGTTCGGCTTATACGTTTTGTATGTGTCCGGGCGGTGAAGTGGTGGCTGCGGCTTCGGAACCGGGGCGGGTAGTCACGAACGGGATGAGTTTGTTTGCCCGAAACAAGGAAAACGCCAATGCGGCGTTGCTGGTCGGGGTTAATCCAGAAGATTTCGGCGGAACGCATCCTTTGCAGGGAATGTTTTGGCAGCGCGAGCTGGAGGCGAAAGCTTTTGAACTCGGCGGCGGAAATTATCATGCGCCGGCGCAGCTGGTGGGCGATTTTCTTGCCGGACGTGCTTCGTCCGAAGCCGGAACGGTGCGGCCGTCTTATCGTCCCGGGGTCAAATTCACCGATCTGGCACGGCTGTTTCCGCCTTATGTTACGGAGACGCTGCGGCAGGCAATTTTGCAGATGGATCGCAAGCTGAAAGGTTTTGCCAATCCTGACGCCGTTTTAACCGCGATTGAAACCCGTTCTTCTTCTCCGGTGCGTATTTTGCGAGATGAAACTTTTCAGAGCAATATCCGCGGTCTCTATCCGTGCGGCGAAGGAGCAGGATATGCGGGAGGTATTGTGTCATCGGCGGTTGACGGCCTCCGAATTTGTATAATGGCGGATTAGAGCAATTTAGTTCGGTCGCAAAAAATTCACGTAACTATATGTACGCTGGAATTTTTTACGCCTTCTAAACCACTCTACTCCCCTCATTCTCCAAATTCGGCAGAGCTTCAGTTTATGGCAAATCACATATAACACGTGAGTAAATTTGTACAACGGCGGATTAGAGCAATCCGGTGCCGTTTTCCGGCAAGGTGTTAACGGCTTTGCGGGTTAATGGTGGAAAGCTCCGATTATCTGTTTGCGTTTCCCCGGAGGTTTGTTATAAAGGGCTTATAACAAACCAAAAGAAGGACTGTTGATGAAAGTAGCGATTATCGGAACCGGTTATGTCGGTCTGCCGACGGGCATCGGGCTCAGCGAACTGGGAAACCAAGTCGTCTGTATAGATAAAATTGAGGAGAAAATCCGTTCTCTGCAAAACGGTAAAGCCACTATTTATGAGGACGGAATGGAAGACCTGTTTCAGAAGAATCTGGCTTCCGGGCGGCTGAGTTTTACGACCGATATGAGGGCGGGGGTTAAAGGTGCCGATGTGGTGATGATTGCAGTCGGAACACCGCCGCATCCGGTAACCAAAGAGGCCGATTTGCAATATATTTATGCGGCAGCAGGAGAACTGGCTCCGCATTTGGACGGTTACACGGTTGTGGCAACCAAATCGACGGTTCCGGTCGGGACGGGCGATGAGGTTGAAGCCATTATCCGCCGGGTTAATCCGCAGGCTGATTTTGATACGGTTTCTCTGCCGGAGTTTTTACGCGAAGGTTTTGCCATTCATGATTTTTTCAATCCCGACCGGATTGTTATCGGGGCGAACAGCGACAGGGCCAGACAGGTTCTGCTTGATTTATACAGGCCTTTTGAGGGGAAAACCAAGTTTTTGCTGGTCAGCCGCAAGTCGTCCGAAACAATTAAGTATGCCTCCAATGCCTTTCTGGCGATGAAAATTCATTATATTAACGAAATGGCCGATTTCTGTGAGCAGGCAGGGGCTGACATTCGCGAAGTGGCGCAGGGAATGGGGTTGGACAGCCGTATCGGCAATAAATTTCTGAATCCCGGGCCGGGCTACGGCGGTTCGTGTTTTCCCAAAGATACGAATGCCATGGCGCAGATGGGGCGGAAATACGGTGCCCGTTTGTCTTTGATTGAGACGACCATTGCCCGGAACGATGAGCGCAAAGCGCGGATGGGCCGACGGGCGCTTGAAATGGTGCAGAATCGCAAAGATGCCAAAATTGCCGTGTTGGGATTGGCTTTTAAAGGCGGGACGGATGACTGCCGCGACTCTCCGGCAATGCAGATTTTGGAAGAGATTTTAAAGCATAATGCCAATGTCTGTGTCTATGATCCGAAAGCGATGGAAAATGCACAACGTCTTTTGAATACGCGTGTCAGTTATGCCAACAGTGCCGAAGAGGCCTGCAAAGGAGCTGATTTGGCCGTGATTTTGACAGAATGGGAAGAGTTTAAAGATTTGGATTTGTCCAAGTTGAAACAGACAATGAGAATGCCGCAGATTTTGGATTTGCGGAATATGTTGGACGGACAGTCCGCTCAGGACCAAGGTTTTGTTTATTCCTGTATCGGAAAGAGGTGAAAAATGGCAAAAGTTCTGGTTATCGGCGGTGCCGGGTATATCGGCAGCCATGTGGTGAAAGCTTTGTTGCAAAAAGGGCATCAGGCAACGGTTTATGACAATCTGTCAACCGGGCAGAAAGTTAATTTGTTTGAAAAGGCTGAATTTGTCGAAGGCGATATTCTGGATTCCGGCCGGTTGTTTGACACGATGCGCGGCGGTTTTGACGCCGTGGTTCATCTTGCGGCCAAAAAAGCGGTGGGCGAATCGATGGAAAATCCCGACAAATATTCGATTAACAATATTCAGGGAGCGCTGAACATTCTGATGGCGATGAGTGCCAGCGGCATACGCCACATTGTTTTTTCTTCGTCGGCGGCGGTTTACGGAATGCCTGAATATTTACCGGTAGATGAGAAACATCCGGTCAATCCGATAAATTATTACGGTTTTACCAAGCTGGAAATTGAACGCTTTATGGAGTGGTATGATCGCTTAAAAGGGATGCGGTACGTTGCTTTGCGTTATTTTAATGCCGTCGGTTATGATGCTGCCGGCGATATTCGCGGCAAGGAAAGAAATCCGCAGAATTTGCTGCCGATTATAATGGAGGCGGCCAGCGGCGTGCGCGAGGGGGTGTCGGTTTTCGGTTCTGATTATGATACCCGGGACGGAACCTGTATCCGTGATTATATTCATGTCAGCGATTTGGCAACGGCCCATGTTCTGGCAATTGAAAAGCTGATGGCGGGCATGCCGTCTGCGGTTTTGAATTTGGGAACCGGAGAGGGGACTTCAGTAAAAGAGATGATTGAAGCAGCTGAAAAGGTTACCGGCAAAAAACTTAATGTCAAATATGCCGGCCGCCGTCCCGGCGACCCTGCGGTTTTGATTGCTTCATCCGAAAAAGCTCGTGAGCTGTTGGGGTGGAAGCCGGAAATAACAAATGTGGAAGATATTATCCGGACAACCTGGAATTTGGAAAATCTGGTTTAAATCGTTTGACAAAGCAGAGAAAGGAAATTTTAGATGAATCCGTTGATTGCCGAGACCATCGGCTATGTGGGCGGCCTGTGTACGGCTTTTTGCTTTATGCCGCAGACGCTCAAAACTATTCGTACAAAAGATGTGCAGAGTTTGTCTTTGGTCAGTTATATTCTTTATTGTATCGGGATTTTATCTTGGGTGTTATACGGATTTTACGTCCATTCGGTTCAAATGGTGGTTTTTAACTCCATTTCATTGTTTTTTGCCGGATATATCTTGATTATGATTTTGAAATATAAGAAAAAAAGCGGCTGATTAAGCCGCTTTTTTTAGTAATATACTACTGGGCGGACATATGCATTATAGAATCTGCCATAATTTGCCCGATGGCTGTCGCTCATACGCATACGCCATATTGCTGTGTTAGAATATTCCGTGGATGACCAGTAAACGTCATTGCTTAATGTTTGGGCTCCATAACGCGAAGCTAGAGTTAGAGAATTGTTTACTGATGATTTTGCATAATATAAATTTTGTAAATCTCTTAAACTGGGCAGAAACCATTTATTTCTTTTACAAAAACTGCTGTTGCAATTTTCCGGTTCATAATTATTAGTTCCGTTTGCTGCATAAGTTATTCCGTTACAGGAACTTGCCAAAATCGCGTTGGTATTTGTCCGGCCATTTACACCACAGGATGTTGTTACTGTATTATTATTGGTACAGTTAGTCAATCCCGGTGTGTCGCAATAACCAGAAGACCAATACATAGGTGCTCCGCCTGTATTAACTGCAGTTCCATTACTATTGACATCTTTCATTGCTACGGCCAGACGATTTACGGTGTCAAATACGATAGCGATTGGTGTTTTGCCGGCGGTTAAATTTCCGGATGCCGTTCCATCACCAAATATATAAAAACCGACGCTGGGAGAAATAATGCAAGAGTTACCGGACTTTACATAGCCTGAGTTACAGGTCCAAGATTGGATTTTGGCAGCACAGTCGGCAAAATAAGAGCAGGTCGCGTTTGCCGGACAAGAGGCGATTGCCGCGGTCCGGTTATGACAGTTGTCCGGATAGGCCACTTCGCACTTTGACTGGCAGTCGCCGTAAACCTGCTGGCAGCCGTAAGGCGTGGAGACCGCATTGCGATTTCTGCAATTATCGGAATAAGCCTTTTCACATTTGGAGGAAC